>JGI11705J14877_10000024_pt1 | contig 89104 bp, 81 predicted proteins | sample Etolaghawater15m_FD_14877 | JGI IMG/M metagenome (IMG submission 14877) | reverse complement strand
AAAATTCTCACCCCATAAAACCCGCGCCAGTATTGCATGTAAATCTTTTCCACATATGTGGATAAATAAAATAAGCCAACCACCCAACACCCCTTTTAATAACAACTTAGCCTGTTGATAAGCTATGTTGATTTTCCTCTCCCGGCCGCCCTGTTTTTTCCACACCCGGATTGTTTTTTATCCACCGAAAATCTTAACTTATTCACAGTTAATGTTGATGGTCTTGTTTCCAGGGACCTATGTCCACCTCTCAAACCTATGCCCACTCATGTCTGTCGCCGCCTCTCAGGATGTGCAACCACCGCACGCTGCCGGTTCTGCCGCCAAAACCGATTTTGCAAGGAATGTCTGGAATGCATGCCTGGAAATCATCAAAGGCAAAATCAACAACCAGGCTTTCAAGACCTGGTTCACACCAATAACACCGATACAATTTTCCGATAACGAACTGACCATAGAAGTTCCCAGTCAGTTCTTTTATGAGTGGATAGAGGAAAACTACTCATCTTACCTCAAAGATGCCTTGAAAGAGATCCTTGGTACCGAAGGACGCCTCATGTACTCCATAGTGATGGACAAGTCACAGGTAAATCCAGTCACCATTGAACTCCCGCATCAGAATATAGCTAAAGAGTCGCCTTCAGGAGCTTCCCGATCAGCACAACGGGGAAAGGAAAAGGAAGAACGGGACCGGTTTGAAAAAAACAAGGCCCGTTTCGAAAGCCACCTGAACCCGAAGTATACCTTCTCGAGCCTTATTCGGGGAGATTGCAACTCCCTGGCCTTCGCTGCGTCCAAATCAGTTGCTCAGAGCCCTGGCCAGAATGCATTTAATCCACTGGTGATCTACGGCGGTGTCGGGCTCGGTAAAACCCACATGATGCAGGCTATCGGTAACCAGGTCCGTGAACAACATATATCGGACTCTATTCTTTATGTCTCGAGCGAGAAATTTGCCATCGACTTCGTAAATGCGATTCAAAACGGCAATATCCAGGAATTTTCCTCCTTTTACCGCACGATAGATGTGCTCATCATTGACGATATCCAGTTCTTCGCAGGTAAGGAGAAAACCCAGGAAGAAATCTTCCACATTTTCAATACCCTGCATCAGTCGAACAAGCAGATCATTCTTTCCTCCGACCGTCCGATCAAAGAGATAAAAGGTATTGAAGAGCGTCTGCTTTCAAGATTCAACTGGGGACTTTCGGTTGATCTGCAGCCACCTGATTACGAAACCAGAAAAGCCATCATACAGAGTAAGCTCGAACAGAATGGCGTAATGCTCGACGCCAACATCATCGACTTCATTGCAACCAATGTAACACATAACGTCAGGGAACTCGAGGGCTGCATAGTTAAACTCCTGGCCGCACACTCCCTGTTCAACCAGGAAATCGACCTTGCCTTCACCAAGTCAACCCTGAAAGACATCATCAGAATCCAGTCGAAACAGCTGACGCTGGAAACCATAGAGAAAGCCGTATGCTCCTATTTCTCAATTACTCCTAACGACCTAAAAGGAAAATCGAAGAAAAAGGAGATTGCCACAGGAAGACAGGTTGCTATGTACCTCAGCAAAGAGCTGACTGCATCCTCCCTGAAAACCATTGGCCTGCATTTCGGTGGACGCGACCACTCGACAGTCATTCATGGTTGCAGTACCGTCAGTAAAAAAATGGAACACTCGATGGAAATGAGAAACACCATAGAGGAACTGAAAAAAAGAATTGAAATCATGTCAATGTAAACTCGCAAACGACCACTGTTGATGCAATGTCGATAACATGTGAAGAAGAGGGTGATTGTTGAACATGTTACCAACAGAGATGACACTATGACAGGATTCACGAAATGAGTGTGTGGAGTACCCGGACAGTAATACACAAGTTATCCACACGCATCAACAAGGAATTCGAGATCTTAAGTTATTAACAAAAAAGAACTTCCTTCTTCGACTGATGAGTTATCAAGATTTCCACACGCTCAACAACAACAACAACCTTTACCTAATAATTAATTAAAGTAATAGAGCAATGAAATTCTCCACCTCAGTCAGACAGTTCCAGGAAACCGTAAACAAGGTGATGCAGGCTATTCCAGCCAAAGCCCTTGATCCTCGTTACGAAAACCTTCACCTGCAATTGCAGACTGAATCCCTGACTCTTTTTGCTTCTGATGGGGAAATGTCAATCACAGCTGACACAAAAGTGGAATCCGAACAGCAAGGGGAATTTGCCATGAAAGCAAGAACCATTCTTGACTTTCTCAGAAGCATGTACGATACGCCAGTATCCTTTTCCGTAGAAAGCATTGATGGTAACCAGGGAATGGTCGATATCGCGACAGATAAGGGTATGTATAAAATACCCTGTACGTTCGATTCCAGATCAGCAAAAGAACAGAGAGAGTATGATATTGAATTGTCCCTGCCGGCAAACGACCTGAGCGATATCATTCATAAAACCATTTTTGCCTGTAGTGTAGATGGTATGAGGCCTGCTATGATGGGAGTGCTTTTTGAGATTGAATCGGATAAAATTATCGCTGTTTCAACAGACGGACACCGGCTTGTACGATGCATAAAACCATGTGAGAGTGGCCTGGTTGAAAAGAAAAAAATAGTAATCCCAGCAAGAGTTCTTTCTTCTCTACTCAAGCTTACAGGAAGCGATGATGAGGTGAAAATTTCAGTAAGTACTTCTGCAAAAACCATACGTTTTGCTATGGAAGGCATTATTATGGATGCCGCACTTATTGTCGAGCAATATCCCAATTATGAAGCGGTTATTCCACTTGACAACGATAAAATTCTGACCATAAACCGTTCCCAGTTTTACGATTCAGTCAAAAGGGTAGGAAGATTTTCAAGTATAGGTGATATCAGGATATCTGTGACAGCAACTGAACTGACGCTGATGGCAGAAAATACAAATGAAGGTGAATCTGCCCATGAAAGCATTCCTTGCGCGTTTGAGGGGAACGATATTACCATAGGATTCAATTCAAAATTCATTGAAGCGGCATTGGCACATATTGAAACTGACAGTGTGACTATGGATATGAGCAGCCCTACAACCGCTGTTATTATCAAACCGGAAACAGATAAGGAAAATGGTTCATTGATTATTCTTGTTATGCCTGTACGAATAAACAATTAAGCCAGGAAAACGCCTTGCAGTTGCAGGAAATAAGAATACGTTCATTCAGATCCCATAAGGATACCCTGCTTGCCTGTTCCGGGGGTATTAACCTGATTCATGGTCCTAACGGAGCCGGAAAAACAAATATTCTCGATGCTATGCACTTCTGTGCATTATCCAGAAGTATGCAGGGATCACAGGATAGGGAGTGTATTGCTTTTGCTTCTGATCATTTTTATCTGCATGCAGGATTTGAAGCTGACACTGGTTTTTTATCGTCAGTCCAGGTCAGTTATGCCACTGGAGGGGAAAAAAAAATTCAGCTGAATGGCACAGAACTGAACAGGTTTTCTGAACTTGTAGGACGCATTCCCTGTGTTACTTTTTTCCCTGCGGAGTTGGCTATCGTCAATGGTGCCCCTGGAGAAAGAAGACGTTTTCTCGATACAGCTATATGCCAGGTTGATCGTCGCTACCTCGATGCACTGCAAATGTATCGTAAAGTTGTGCAGCAGAGAAATGCACTGCTTAACCATGGTATGTATGGAGCACTGGAGGTATTGACAGAACAGATGGTTGTCTCGGCTGCCTGTATCATGCGTTCAAGGTACCGGTTCATTGCATCGTTCATTCCGCTCGTTCAACGGGTGTATGAGACCATGGGGATTGACGAACAGCCCGGTATCGTGTATAAAGGCAGTGTGCATATAGTGGAGGCGATGCCGGATGAAGATAGGTTACGTGAATTGCTTGCACGGCGTTTCGAAGAGGTGGAACCACAGGAACGCCTTCGTAAACAGACTCTTGCTGGTCCGCATCGGGATGATATCATGTTTACGCTCAATGGTCGGGATGTCAAAAAATACGCATCTCAGGGTCAGATGAGAACGTTGCTTATATGCCTTAAAATTGCTTTGCAACGTTACCTGAAGGAAATATCTGGTGAAACTCCCTTATTTTTGTTAGATGATCTCTTCAGTGAACTCGATAACGACCGAATGGAGGCTGTCGTATCGTTGGTAGGGATGTCTGGTCAGTCCGTGATTACAGGTACTGAACCCTTACTCCTTGATCATGTCAATAATATCAATATTCATGAAATTCAATCAACCGAGAAAGCTGGATGATATAGTTCAGGAACTCTGCAGTTCCCTTGGTTTTGAAAAAGCTTACCAGGAACATCAGGCGATCAAGGTTTGGCAGGATGCTGTAGGAGATATGATCGCTCGCCAGTCCCGGGCACGGTATATCAAAAACAGTGTTCTGTATGTTCGTGTTCTGAATCCTGCCTGGAGGCAGGAACTCCACTTCAAGAAGGCTGACATCATTGTACGGATAAACACCTCTCTGGGGCAGGATATGGTGCGGGATATCGTGTTTCAGTAATCCCAGGGGTACCTCGTTCTCGAGGCCTCCCCGGGATAGTGGCTACTCTGTGTTACGCATCACAGACAAGCTTGTTTTTTTCGATGAGCGCTTGTGCGAAATCACGACCAAACTCCACGCACTCTTCAAGTTCTTTTGCATGCGGCTTGAATTTTACCCGCATGTTTCTGTCAAACAGCTTGAGTTTCAGGTTGGTAAAGTTGCTTTCAATGATTTTTGTGCTTTCACCGCTCCAGCCATAGGAGCCGAATGCAGCACCAAGCTTTCCTTTGTCCCTTATGGGATTGATAGCTGCAAAAAGCTGGTATATCTGCGGAACGATATTCTGGTTTATGGTTGGTGAACCTACAATAATGGCTGTGCTGTGTGCGATTTTCTCTTCGATTTTTGAGAAATGCATATTCTCTATATCACAGATATCAACAGTGAAATTGCAGAGAGGGCGTATACCTTCAGCGATTTTTTCAGCTATCATGGTTGTATTTTCATACGCTGAAACATAAGCTATCAGGATATTTTTCTCGTTAGGGAGGGCAATAGCCTCCTGGGCATACTTTCTGGAAAGGTCTACATATTTCTTCCAGTCTTTACGAAGTATGGGACCGTGACCTGGGCATATTGCCTTGATATCGAGATCCTTGATGCGTTCTATGGCATCGAGCATATACTTGCTGAAGGGCCTCAGGATTGCGTCAAAGTAGTAGGTAAAGGCATCGTCGAAATCTCCACACAGGTCATCATACATTGCTTCATTGCAATAATGACATCCGAAGGAATCACAGGTGAAAAGTACCTGGTCTTCTTCAATCCATGTATAGATGCTGTCAGGCCAGTGGAGGTTGAGGGCATTGATAAAGCGAAGCGTTTTGTTGCCCAGGTCAAGGGTATCGCCATCCTTGACGGTCAGGGACTTGAACTCTCTACCCACAAGGTCACGAAGGAATTTCAATGCATTTGCACTACCTACAACCGTAGCTTCAGGGCAAAGTTCCAGAAGGTTGGCGATATTTCCGGAATGGTCCGGTTCCGTGTGGTCTACGACTATGTAGGCGATTTCCGAAGGATCGGTTACCTGCTTGATTTTTTCAAGGTATGCTGGCCAGAAGTTTACTTTCGTTGTCTCTATGAGCGTTTTTTTCTCGGCATTTATGAAGTATGAGTTATAGGTTGTACCGTATTTCGTTGCCATTACGATATCGAAGGTAACGAGCCCGGGGTCAAGGACCCCTATCCAGGTGACGTCATCTGTCACTGGAAGTACTTTGGTATCATTCATGAGAGTCGTGTTTAGATGTTATTGTGTAAAATACCTGTACAGGGTGTTTAAAGTTCCATGTATCCATGTTCATCCGAGGTGCTGATAATTTCTCTTTGCAGTTCAATTCCCTCCGGAGAGAATGAGAAAAGGGTATCTGATGAAAAGATGGAGCTGAAATCCTGTGCTTTGAAAAACGGAAGGAATTTCTGGGTAAATTCATCGAGTCGTTTCAGGTAGAACTGGGTGTTTTCATCAGGGCTTGTATTTTTCCACTCTTCGGCCAGTTTACCCCGGTCGTGATGGCTGGACGCATTTCCGCTTCCTGTCACATAGTAGGTAATCCGGTCCCCTTTTTTCGTTTCCAGTGATTTACGTTTTGCTAATTCGTAAGTTATTGCTTTTGAACGTTTTCCTGACTTTACATCCTCAATGTACTGTTCCATGCTCTGCTTCATGGATTCAGTTCTGGAGAAATCTTCAATGCTCCAGTCATGGTTGATGATTCTTTCCTTCCATGTCACATAGAGGTCGTGGAGTCCTTGTATGTCTTCTTCAAGCAGGAATATATATCCTTCACGCACAAACTCCCGTCCGAACTTTTCAGCACTTCTGCTGATCAGGGCCGATCCCTTCAGTTTCATTGTCCCGTCATAATTAAGAAGAGCATAATTCTTCTTCATGTACGAGATCATTTTCTTGTATCTGCCGTCGTAACCAATAGTTATGCCTTCCGGCATAACTGACGACACTTCATTGACCAATGCTATTTCATCATCCATGCTCCTGATGTGTTCAGGAGGAATAAACAGGATACCATCGGTATCGACTTCGATGATTCGTGCTCCTCGCTGTTCGAATTCACGTATCATTTGCCGTGCTATCTCCCGTCCTGTCGAGGTTACCCTGTCTGCCTCTTCATAATCGTTGAACAGCCCTGAACTGAAGCCCAGGTAACCGTACATGGCATTAATGATTATTTTGAACGATCCCTGTAATGCCTCAAGATTGTCGGCCAGCTGAGTTTCACCCTTGTTTCGCTCCTGCTTGGCGGCATCTTTCGCTTCGAACCTTAAATCCTTGAGTTTGGAGAGGATATCAGGAAAAATATTTCTTGTATCACTTTTCGGACGTACGTTATAGGTGAGCATGATTGACGGATAGAGTGATTCTACGTCTGCATAGACAATTGGACCCAGGATCCCTTTTCTGAAGACTTCATTGTAGCCTCCGGAATACTGTTGTCCGATTCCTGGTTTAGGCAATGCTTCTTTCACCCGCAGGTAATCCCGAACCATTATTGCTTCTATTTTTGCTGCAGGGCCTATTCTCGAACTGTGCGCATAGGTGTAGGGAATCATTTGTGTCAGGTAGAAATTGCTGCCTGAAAGCAGTGCAGCAATTTCCCTGGTTTCCCTGACATCATCAAGTGCATAATCGAGAAGCCTGTCAGGCTCTGTTTCCCATACTGCCGCCATATCCTTGTAATCCACGTAAGTCCTGTTTTCAGCTGCTACTCCAAAATGCCTGGCTGCTGCCTTGAGTCCGTATCCTGGCATGGATCTTTTTGTGGCATCATAAGCCTGGACAAGAAAATAGGTATCGATGACATGTCGGCCCTGCACATCAAAAAATGTGAAATCTATAGTCCTTTCGGAGAATCTTATGCCCGTCTGGAATGAATGAGGTATGGATCCATCCCTGCCAATCGTGAATGCAACGTTATTGATTTCGCATCTCCGCTGGATATATGGGAGGTCAAAATTGAAAATGTTATGGCCTTCGATGACGTCAGGATCCTTTTCTGTCACTATCCTCACAAGTTCTTCAAGCAGATCTTTTTCACTTCTCCCTTTCGTATGTATCACTTGTTCCCATCCCCGGTTGTCACACATGGATACAATAATAATCTGATCTTTACCTATCTCTACCTTCGAGCTTGTTCCTGGCTGTGGTTTGAAGTAGGTTTCAATATCAAGCTGTATTCTGTGGAGATCTTCAAAGATCATTCCTTTAAACATGGTCTTGCCTGACTGCATCAGGTATTGTGTGACAGCATCCCCTTTATTGTAGAGTAACTTGCTAACAGGAAGGTTTTGTACTCCTTTGTCCTCTTCAGACTCTCTCCATACGGTTTTCTGCCGGATGTGGTCGATAGCTGTTCTGTAATCATTCCAGCTGCTGAATATTGCCAGGTACTGGTAGTAGTTCTGCCCGTTTAATCTTATCAACCAATGTCTGTTGTTTCCGCCAGGAGAGAACTTTTCCAGAAGACTTCCTTCCGAGAGGAAGAAAAACGGATAAAACAGTTCATCTCGCCAGACAGTTTTACCTTTTTCCGTTCTAGAGTACAGTCTTATCGAGCTATCCGATACCTGGTGTATCCCCACCAGTCTCTTTTCGTCGTCTTTTCCATAAAGAAGTGTACTGTGTTTTGCGACGGTATCGATAATTCCTTTGTCCATTCCCTGCCTGTTATGAATGATGTGGTTTTCTTCCGTATACTTTGAACATCAATGCTGTGAAGATCTTTTGCTCGCAATATGCTGATGAACCAGTCGTTCTGTGCGTAATGTTTCACGTGGAACATCCATGGTTATCTTCCGAGTTTAACCATAAGAATAGAAATATCCGCTGGTGTAACTCCCATTATTCTGCTTGCCTGTCCAATGGTTTCTGGTTTATGGCGCTGTAATTTCTCTTTTCCCTCGCTAGATAACCCGATGACGTTCTCATACGTAAAGGTTTTTGGTATCTCATGATGCTCGAGGCGGGAAATTTTTTCCGCTACAAGGTGTTCCCTTTTTATATAGCCTTCATATTTGCAATCAATTTCAACCTGCTTGAGTATATCTGGTTCCATACTGACTGCTGAAATCCTGTCAAAGGCATCCTGAGATGTTGCGAGGATATCCTTAAGGCTGATATGCGGCCTTTTCAGCAGGTTGATGCATCTTTGTGCCCCCTCAGGTTTACTGTATCCATATCTTGAGAAAAGCTGCAGGAGTTCAGGTTGATCTGCACGAATCCTGATTTGTTCAAGAAGTGAACGGATAGTCGTTATAGCTTCTTCTTTATGTTCAAGGTATGAAAGCATGGCACTATTTTGCAATCCTACTGCATTGCCATGCCTGAGAAGCCTTCTATCTGCATTATCCTGGCGAAGGATGATTCGGTGTTCAGCTGCAGATGTGAACATTCTGTATGGCTCTCTTGTCTCCTTGGTGATCAGGTCATCAATAAGGACGCCAATATAGGCTTCTGAACGTCCCAGGGTAAATTTTGATTTACCCTGCAGTTTCCTTGATGCATTGATACCAGCAAGCAGACCTTGAGCAGCTGCTTCCTCATACCCTGATGTTCCGTTGATCTGGCCAGTGAAATAGAGGTTCTCAACCAGTTTCGTCTCCATTGTCGAGAAGATCTGGCTTGGATAGAAGTAATCATATTCGATAGCATAACCGGGCCTGATGATGATTGTGTTCTCTAACCCGGGAATTGAGTGTATCGCTTCTATCTGGATGTCCTCAGGTAGTGAGGTGGAAAGTCCGTTGACATACATTTCGTTCGTGTCATAGCCTTCTGGTTCAAGAAAAATATGGTGGCTTTTTTTATCCTTGAAACGGAAGATTTTGTCCTCTATGGATGGACAATACCTTGGCCCTGTCCCCTGGACTTTCCCTGTAAATAGTGGTGAGCGGTCAAATCCTTTTTCAAGTATCCTGTGTGTTTCCTCGGTAGTTGCCGTAAGGTAGCAGTTAAGCTGTTTCCTTTCTCCCAGGTCTGTTGTGCTGTATGAAAATGGAGATGGTGGTGTATCGCCAGGCTGAGGCGTTACCTTTGTATAATCGACGCTTCTCGCATCAATTCTTGCGGGTGTCCCTGTTTTCAGCCTTCCGGCCTCAAAACCCATGGAGACGAGTTGTTCTGTAAGACCGGAAACAGGGGGCTCAGCAAGTGTTCTGCCCCCTGGGTAGTGTTTGAGTCCGATATGTATGATTCCATTGAGGAATGTGCCGCATGCCAGAATGAGGGCTTTGCACGGAATACTTCGTCCGCTCATGACAATCGCACCTGTGCAGCTACCTTCGTTTACCTGTACTCCTGTTACAGCATCCTGAAGTAGGTAAAGGTTTGGTTCCTTTTCGATGACTTTCCTCATGTATGCTGTGTAGGCTGATTTGTCAGCCTGTGCTCTTGGGGAGTGCATTGCTGGTCCCTTGCTGCTGTTAAGCATACGGAATTGTATGCCGGTGGCATCGATTGCTTTGCCCATTTCTCCACCAAGTGCATCGATTTCCCTGGCTATCTGCCCTTTGGCTACCCCACCTATTGCCGGGTTGCATGACATGCGGGCAATAGCTGAAAGGTCGGTGGTTATCAGTAGGGTGTTATGCCCAAGTCTTGCTGCTGCAAGGGCGGCTTCGCAACCTGCGTGTCCTGCTCCGGCTACAATTATATCGTACATTTTACGGGTGCTAGGTGTTTCACGTGAAACATAACTGTTTTGTTTTGCTTGTTCGATGTGATAATGGCGTGTTTTATAGGCGCTAACATTAAAAATACAATCCAGAAGGTGGAGGTTCAAATCCGATTATCTGTTCATGTTGGCGGTGATGTTGCTAAATATTTGGAACGAAGATTTAAAATTATTAAATAACTACATGGTTATATTTGGGTTACTTATACAAGTGATCTTAATTATCCTATTGGTGTACTCCAGGGGGATTGAAGTAGTCATAATCAGATGGTATGAAAAGACGTGAGTTTTTAAGGGGAATTGTATATGGTGCAGCTGCAGTAGCAGTTATGCCAGCTTACATGAAGGGGGCATGGAGTACAGAAAGTTTTACCTCGGAGGGATTCGATGTCGCTATCAGGCGCGCTTTGGGAGGCGCCATGATAATCGATAGCGATGCTGTAACGGTTACGGCTCCAGAGGTAGCGACCAACAGCTCAGTGGTGCCGCTGGAAGTGAGTGCTGATATGGAGGTGGATCAGATGTTCCTGTTTGTCGAGAAGAATAGTACACCTCTGGTCTATCGCCTGGACTTGAAAGCAGGGATGCTTCCCTGGTTCAGTATACGGGTTAAAATGCGGGAGAGTTCGGCGGTACACGCTATTGTCAGGTCCGGTGGAATCTATTACAGGAAAATTGTTACGGTAGAGGTTACATCGCAGGCCTGTTGAGGGATCGGTTCATAATTGAAAGATAGTATATATAATCATGAGTTTACTGAGGATAGTAGCCGTTGAGGACCAGGGGGTTGTATCGGCAAAGGTAATTATACCTCATCCTAATGAATCGGGGATGCGCAGGGATGAGGGTGGTAACATTGTTCCTGCTCATTTTGTGCAGGAGGCTGAAGTGAAGCTCAACGGGGACTCCCTGTTTGAGATGCAGCTGGGGCCTTCGGTGTCACGTAACCAATTCCTGCAGTACAGGTTCAAAGGGAAGATGGGTGATAAGATGAGTGTTATGTGCAAGGATAACCACGGAGTGGTGTTTACGGGGGAAGCGCTCGTGAAATAACCTTCAGTGAAGGTCTTGAACAGTATTATTATAACCTAAGAGGAGAGACCATGTTGAAACAAGTATCAGTATGGGCTGTAGCAGGAATGATTGCAACCGTAACCCTTACAGGGTGTAATTCAGGTGATGCCGGGAAGACTTCAGGTGTCCGGGCTATAGAAGATGAGTTCAACCCGAGGGGTCAGATACTGGCTCTTTCATGTGCTTCATGCCATGGTACGGATGGCAAGAGCGTAGGGATTATGCCCGGGTTCTATGGCAAGTCCCAGGTATACCTGGAAAATGCCCTTAAACAGTTCAAGAACGGTGAGAGGTATTCAACAGTCATGGAACGCCACGCTAAAGGGTATACCGATGAGGAGATCACGCTCATTGCCGAGTATTTCGGGTGGGCCTGTCAGCAAACTACTAATTAATTGAGGAGGGGAAAGATGAACCAGAATATTTCACGCAGAGGTTTCAACAAGCTTGTGCTTACCGGTATAGCCGGTTCTACGTTGGGTGCGTTTGGTATGGCTACTCCTCTTTTTGCAAACCAGAAACATGTTGTAGTCATTGGTGGCGGTTTTGGTGGAGCTTCAGCAGCAAAATATATCAGGAAGCTGGACCCTTCCATTGCAGTTACGCTTATCGAGCCTGATAGCACGTTTTATACATGCCCTTTCAGTAACTGGGTTATGGGTGGCCTTAAGGCAATGAAGGATATCGCCCAGACATTCGATGTACTCAAGAACCGCTATAACGTCGATGTGATTCATGATACGGCTGTAGAGATAGATGCTGTAAATCACAGTGTCACTCTTATGGGAGGCAAGGTCCTGAACTATGATCGTCTTATTGTTTCTCCTGGTATCGATTTCAAGTATGATGCTCTAGAAGGGTATAGCAGGGAAGCGGCAGAGACCGTTATGCCTCATGCTTATCAGGCAGGTCCTCAGACTGAACTCATTACCAGGCAATTACAGGAGCTCAGGGATGGAGACAATGTGCTGATCTGCCCTCCAGGAAATCCTTTCCGATGCCCTCCCGGACCTTACGAGAGAGCCAGTCTTATTGCCCACTATCTCAAGGAGCATAAGCCGAATTCAAAGGTCATCATACTTGATGATAAAGAGAAGTTTTCAAAGCAAGGGCTTTTCATGAAAGGGTGGGAGCGCCTCTATGGCGGCATGATAGAGTGGCGTTCGGCTTCGATGGGCGGTAAAGTTCTGGGAGTGGATACGAAAGCCATGACGGTTGAAACAGAGTTCGGTCCGGAAAAAGGCGGCCTCATCAATATCATTCCTCCGCAGGTGGCAGGCAAGATCGCTCGAGATGCCGGGCTGGTTGATTCCAGTGGCTGGTGCCCGGTCAACCCGATTACATTCGAGTCGAGTATACATCCTGGGATTCACGTGATCGGTGATGCATGTATTGCTGGCACAATGCCAAAATCCGGTTTTGCGGCAAGTAGCCAGGGGAAAGTTACAGCTGCTGGTATCATTCGCCTTATGCAGGGGAAAGTGCCGGCTCCACCGTCACTTGTCAATACCTGTTACAGCCTGGTGGCTCCAGGGTATGCAGTTTCAGTTGCAGCAGTCTATAAGCTGACCAGCGATGGTATTGTCAGTATCAAGGGGGCTGGTGGTCTCACCCCTATGGATGCCGATGAAGATCAGCTTGCAGAGGAGGCAACCTATGCACGAGGGTGGTACAAAAATATCGCTCAGGACATATGGGGATAATCTGGGAGATGGATCTGTTCAGCAAAAGCCCGGCAAGGAAGCCGGGCTTTTGCTTTTTGGGTTTTGTTGGTCAATTGGAGGCCTGATTGTTAATCAGACCCCGGTTTTATATATTTGCTGAATTGTACGTACACCTCAGAAAAGTCTACCTATTCATGAAAAATAACAGGTTTACCGGTATCCTGATAACCGCGCTCACTGCATTGGCGCTCTGGTCGCTCTGGCCTACCTGGCAGGATTACTCCTACAGCAGGAAAATAACAGGTTTTACAACAGTTGAAGACAGTCTGAAATACCACGAAGAGCATCGTGAACAGATTGAGCATGCGGCGGAGAAGAGTCTCAAGCTCGGTCTGGACCTTAAAGGAGGGATGTATCTTGTCCTTGAGGTCGACCTTGTTGATCTGCTTAGGGAGCGGGCATGGAACAAGGATGCAAAATTCGAAGAAATCATGTCGGTGGTCGAGCAAAAATCGGCTGGTGTCAATACACATATTATTTCTTTACTGCAGGAAGAGTTTCAGGCAGAGGGAATACGGATGAGCCGTTATTTCTATGACGTTCGTGATACCGACGAGGAGATCGTAGGGAAACTTGAGCGTGAAGCGAGCCAGGCGCTTTCGAGGGCAAAGGAAATTATACGCAATAGGGTTGACCAGTACGGCGTTGCTGAACCGGTCATTCAGACGCAGGGAGCCCGTAGGATTATTGTCGCCCTTCCCGGGATTTCCGACCAGGAAAGGGTAAGAAAGTTGCTTCGCGGCACTGCAAAGCTCGAGTTCAAGCTTACCCGCGATCGGGAATCCCTGCTTGATGCGCTTGAACGGATCAATGCTTACGTACAGTCTGCACCCTCAGAAATCGGTGCCGCAGAGGATACGGAAAATCCTTTGTACAACCATGTGGTTGTTATGGACAACGGTCGTGCTTATGTCCCGGATTATTCAAGAGAGATGCTGCAGAAGCTGTTCCAGCAAGATGTTATGGAGAAACTGCTGCCCAAGGATTCCGAGCTTGCATTTTCTGCGAGAACGATCGAGGGGCGAGATGCTGGACGTTATCACGACCTCTACATGCTCAAGAAAACACCAGAGCTGACTGGCGGTGTCATTACCGAAGCCAAGGCTACGTTCGGGGCATCGGCTCTGCAGCCGGAAGTGACCATGAAAATGAGCTCGGAAGGGACCTCTAAATGGGCGAGGATCACAGGTGCTAACATTGGTCGGCAGATTGCTATCGTGCTTGACGGAGCTGTGTACTCGGCTCCAGTGGTGGAGTCGAAGATTCCGGGGGGCAGTTCGGTCATTAACGGTATTGGTAGTCTCGAAGAAGCGCAGGATCTGGAGATCGTCCTCAAGGCCGGAGCACTTCCGGCTCCTGTCCGGATTATCGAGGAGCGTACTGTCGGTCCATCACTTGGTGCTGACTATATTCGCTCAGGTCTTCTTTCCTCAAGCTGGGGGCTTTTTCTGGTTATGGTCTTCATGATTTTGTATTACAGAAAAGCAGGCGTATCGGCAGACATAGCCCTGGTATTGAACGTGCTTTTTGTGCTTTCGGTCCTTGCTGGATTCGGAGCAGCGCTGACGCTCCCTGGTATAGCTGGTCTTGTACTGACGATCGGTATGGCAGTTGATGCCAATGTGCTTATTTTCGAGCGTATCCGTGAGGAGATTGCGGCAGGGCGTAACTTCAGGATGGCTGTAGATAACGGATACAGTAAAGCGTTCTCAGCTATCATCGATTCCCAGATAACCACGCTTGGCGCCGGGTTCCTTCTCTACATATATGGTGCCGGCCCTATCCAGGGTTTTGCCATTACGTTAATGATCGGTACGGCAGCCAGTCTCTTTACTGCGCTGGTGGTTACCAAGGGGATTTTTGACCTGCTCATCAGCAGGAACCTCATGAATGAAAAGAGCTTCGGATAATTCAACTGAACTGGAACCAGATTATGCAGGTAATAAAGAATACTTCCATCAATTTCTATGGAGCACGCAAGGTGGCTTATGCACTGTCGCTCGTGCTTATCCTGGCAGGGATTGCTTCCCTTGTCGTCAAGGGACTGAATTTTGGTATCGATTTCAAGGGAGGGACAGAGGTCGTATTACGTTTCGACCATGACATCGAGGCTGCCGATGTGCGCTCGGTGCTGCGCGAGGCTGGGCTTGGTGGCAGTGTAAAGGGATATGGTAATGACCGTTCGATTCTCGTTCAGAGTGATTTCGAGGGTGATCTCAACCAGTTGAAGACCCTCATATCGAGCGCAATCGATGATCGTTTCCCCGATAATGCGCATGAGCTCATGAGGATTGATTCTGTCGGCCCCAGTATCGCCTCTGACCTTAAATGGGCTGCCTTCAAGGCTATTGCGGGTGCTCTCGCGGCTATCCTCCTCTACGTTGCCATCCGTTTTGAATTCAGGTTTGCAGCTGCAAGCGTGGTGGCAATATTCCACGACGTATTGATCGTCCTTGGCCTCTTCAGTATTCTTGGTGGCGTATTCGACATTATGCCGCTTACCGTAGATCTGAGCATTATTGCGGCATTCCTGACGATAGCTGGGTATTCCATCAATGATACCGTCGTGGTGTATGACAGGATCAGGGAGAATATCAAGGGAGGTAAGCCTGCAGACTATGAACGCCTCTTTAATGAGAGTATCAACCAGACCCTTGCCAGGACTGTCATCACTTCCGGGACAACCCTTCTGGTGGTGATCGTGCTGTTTATTTTCGCTGGACCTGCTATCAGGGGCTTTTCTTTCGCTATCATGGTAGGGGTACTTGTTGGAACCTATTCGTCTGTGTTCATCGCAGCTCCCCTTGTTCTTGACTGGAATCGTAAGTTCGGACGCGCAATACACCTGAGAGGTAGCTGATATGCAACAACAGAAAACATGGAGTGATATGAAAAAAGGTTTACGCAACGGGGTTACGGTACTGGCTTTTTCTGCGCTGCTGCCACTTTCCTCTCTGCAGGCAAAAGTAGTTGACGGTGTTGCTGCAGTTGTTGGCGATGATATCATACTTCGTTCGGAAGTTGAGGAACAGGCTCTTCTTACAGAATACCAGTATCCTGAGGCAAAAGGTGACGATGAGCTCCGTTCGAGGATTCTCCAGAACCTTGTGACCAGGAAGATATTGCTTCAGAAAGCTGTGCTTGACAGTGTCACCGTCAATGAATCCGAGATTGTCCAGCAGACGGAAGAGCGCCTTGCTTTCCTGCGGAGCAGGTTCAGTTCTGTTGACGAGATGGAGCGGCGATTTTCCAAGCCGTATGTGCTTATTGAAAAGGAAATACGAGAAGATATTCGCAACCAGCAGCTTGTCGATAACCTGAGGCGGATGAGGATGTCTGAAGTTACCGTCAATTATGACGAGGTTAAGGCGTTTTATCAGGAAAATCGTGCATCGCTCCCAATTGTTCCTGAATCTGTCGAGGTTTCCCAGATTATCATGTATCCCGGAGTATCGGAGGAGAGCCGGCAGAGTGCCAGGGAAAAGATTGCAACGATTCAGTCTCGCCTTGATGAAGGCGCAGATTTCACTGCCCTTGCACGCGAGTATTCAGAGGATCCTGGCTCGGCTGCGGTAGGTGGTGACCTTGGATATTCCCGAAGGGGGGAGTTTGTTCGTCCATTCGAGGAGGCAGTATTCTCTCTCGAGGAGGGTGCGGTGTCGGATATTGTCGAGACCCGATTTGGGTACCATCTCATCCAGTTACTCGAAAAGAAAGGCGATACCGTACACCCTCGCCATATTCTTATCGTTTTTGACCGGAGCTCGCTTGACAGGGAGGCTTCCCGGAAAAAGCTCGAGGATATTCGCCAGGCGGTGCTTGATGGGGAAGCCTCATTTGCAGCTATGGCTGCTACATGGTCTGAAGATCCTCGATCGGCTGCGAGTGGCGGTGTTATACGCCAGGGGGGAAGTGGCGAGTCGTTCTTTCCTGTCGAATCGCTTAAAGAGCCCCTCAAAGGTGTGGTGGAGTCATTGAAAGAGGATGGCGATATCAGTATGCCACTGTGGATAGAGCCTGAAGGTGGTGCACCCTTTTATGCACTCTTCCGGTTACAGGAGCGCAGGGCAGAGCACCGGATGGCACTCGATACTGATTATGCCATGCTCGAACAGATGGCTGTCGACCGAAAACAGCAGGAGAAGTTTGCTGAATGGGTCGACAGCCTCCGGCGTGAAGTGTACGTGGAGCTGGATGCGTCAGACATCTAGACGTCTGACGTACTGGGCATTTTTTTCAATAAACTCCCTTCTCGGTTCGACCTTGTCACCCATCAGGGTCGAAAATACCTGGTCGGCTTCCATAGCGTTTTCGACGCTTACCTGGAGAAGGGAGCGGTGCTCCGGATCCATCGTGGTACTCCAGAGTTGCTCAGGGTTCATCTCACCAAGACCTTTGTATCGCTGGATGTTGATGTTCTGGCGACCTTTCTGGGTTTTTTTAATGTTTTCTACTATGGCATTGCGTTCATCATCGTCCCAGGCATATTTCTGCTCCCTGCCGGCTTTGATAAGGTAGAGCGGCGGTTGAGCGATAAAGACTTTTCCTGCCTCTATCAGTGGTCGCATATGACGGAAGAAGAAGGTCAGGAGTAGTGTCCTGATGTGTGCACCGTCAACGTCGGCGTCAGTCATGATGATGATCTTGCCGTATCGGAGCTTTTCGGCAATGAATTCATCTTCACCGAAACTGGTGCCCAATGCCAGGATAATGGTTTTGATCTCGTCGTTTTCCAGCATCTTGTGCAGGCGTGCTTTTTCGACGTTGAGAATCTTTCCTTTCAAGGGCAGTATGGCCTGGAAACTCCTGTCCCTGCCCTGCTTGGCGCTGCCTCCTGCAGAGTCACCCTCTACGATATAGAGTTCGCAATGTTCCGGGTCGTTAATCGAGCAGTCAGCAAGCTTGCCTGGAAGCCCTGTACTTTCAAGAACCGATTTCCTTCTTGTCAGTTCCTTTGCTTTGCGTGCTGCATCCCTCGACATTGCAGCGCTCTTGACCTTCTCGATAATGGTCTTGAGCACATTTGGATTGCTTTCTATGAAGTCCGCCAGCTGCTCGTTGATGATGCTTTCTACAATGCTTTGCGTTTCGGAGTTACCGAGCTTGGTTTTCGTCTGGCCCTCGAACTGAGGCTCTGGTACCTTGACTGAGATGATGGCTGTCAATCCTTCCTTGAAGTCTTCACCTGTCAGGGTGAGCTTCATGTTTTTCAGTAGGTCGTTTTTCTGGGCATAGGCGTTGAGCGTACGGGTCAGCGCCTTGCGAAAACCGGTGACATGGGTACCGCCTTCATGGGTATTGATGTTATTGACATAACTGAAGACGTTTTCCTGGTAGGAGTCGTTGTACTGCAGCGCTATCTCGACCACTGTGTTGTCGCGTTCTCCCTGAAGGTAGATCGGTTCTTTGACCAGTGCAATTCTGTTGTGGTCGGTAAACGTGACGAACTCACGTATTCCTCCTTCATAGTGGAACGATTCTGTGGAGCCATCAATGTCTGTGACGTTGATTTTCAGGACATTGTTGAGGAATGCAAGTTCCCGCATCCTGTCGATGATGACATCCTTTCGGAATTCGGTCGTCTTGAAAATGCCGCCATCAGGCATGAATGTTGTTTTCGTGCCAGTCTTGTCGGTGTCCCCTATGACCTTGACGTCACCCTGTGGTACACCCTTTTCATAACGCTGGTACCATATTTTTCCTTCCCTGCTGACTTCGACTTCGCACCATTCCGACAAGGCATTGACGACTGATGCACCAACGCCGTGTAAGCCACCTGACACCTTGTAGGCCCCTTTATCGAATTTGCCGCCTGCACCAATCACTGTCATGACGAGCTCAAGCGCCGATTTTTTCTTCTGCGGATGCATGTCTACAGGTATGCCCCTGCCATTATCGCTGACGGTCACCGAGCCATCCTCGTTCAGCGACATGTCTATCGTGTCGTTGTAGCCCGCAAGTGTTTCATCGATCGAGTTATCTACAATCTCGTAGATCAGGTGGTGCAGGCCCCTGACGTTGATATCGCCGATATACATCGCAGGGCGCTTCCTTACATGCTCGATACCGTCAAGTATCTGGATATTGGTGGCAGCGTACTGTGGGGTTTGTTCCTGGGGTCGTATGTCTGACATAATATGGGTTGGGCTTCTTGAATTCCGGTTCAGCCGCAAATGGACTGATATTTAAGATAATAAATCAGTTCCATATATCCTCTGTTCCCAAGGCAGCTTCATCATATCCAGAATGCATCTTCTATATGGATGATTTCGGGCACTGATTCCCACAGGATGCCTATGACATCGAAGCGGCAGTCAGGAAATTCACGGTTGCCATAGTGCAGTGCCAGGTAGGCGCGTGCCGTGCGGATGATTTCGCGCTGCTTATGTTTTTCCACTGCATCGAGGGGGTGGCCTTTCGAGATTGATGAGCGGGTTTTGACTTCGATGAAGCAGAGCGTGCGGCCATCCATCGCGATGATATCTATTTCCGTGCGTTTATGGCGGTAGTTGCGTTCCACGATATGATACCCTTTGTCGACAAGCATTGCCGCAGCGGTTTCTTCTCCTTTTCGCCCGAGGTCATGTGGAAGGTCGTTATGCATGGTGCGATATGGTTATTTTTCGCCTAGCTGGCGCAGCCGGAAGCTCTGGCGGTGGAATGGTGATCGTCCGTGACGCCTGATAGCTTCTGTGTGTGCCCTGGTAGGATAGCCGAAATGCTGTTCGAAACCGTATTCCGGATAGAGCTCGGCAGCATCCCGCATGAGGCGGTCCCGGGTTGTTTTGGCAAGAACTGAGGCTGCCGCTATGGAAAACACCTTCGCGTCACCTTTGACAATGGTCCGGTAAGGGATCGGAAGGGCTGGATTGAAACGGTTGCCGTCAATGAGGAGGAGCGACGGGAGAGGAGTGATGGATTCCGCTGCCTGGTTCATGGCAAGCATGGTGGCCTGGAAAATATTGATCCGGTCTATGGTGGTATTGTCGATAACAGCTACGGCGCAGGCTTCGGCATGCTCCATGATGAGCGATGTCAGGCGTTCCCGGTTGCGAGCTGACATGGCTTTCGAGTCGCCCAGTGCGCTGAATGCGCTCGATGGCGTGAAATGCCTGGGAAAAACCACTGCTGCAGCTACCACCGGACCTGCCAGTGGGCCACGGCCAGCTTCGTCGATACCGCATACTCGTTGATGGGTAGTCCAGTGATGTGTTTCTTCAGATGTGGAGAGGGGCACGGTGCCAGGTGGTTAAAGCTGTAAATCAGGATGAAAATGATGAAAATTTGTGCTTTTATCAAAAATGTTAAATAATACAGGTTACATTTCATAGACATGCGCTGTTTTCAGACAGTGCGATGAGCTATTTATTTTTTACCGATAACAGGTTTTGTATGAAAAAGACTGTCAAGAAACAGTTGCTGATGAACAAGTCGGGTGACGAGATACAGGTTGCCCTTGTCGAAGATGGTAGGTTAGCGGAATTGATTATAGAACGTCCTGACAGCCTGAGAAGCATCGGGGATATTTACCTTGGGCGGGTGCATAAGGTCGTCGAAGGGCTCAAGGCAGCTTTTGTGGATATTGGCCAGAAATCAGACGGGTTTCTGCATTTTTCTGATGTTGGAACGACGTCTGAAGATTATCGCGCGCTTCTCGAAGATGATGAGGATGATGATGGAGATGGTGATGGAGAGGAGCCTTCCCGGGCCATTACCAATGGGGAACAGGTTGCTTCCGGCAAGGGCGGACAGGCGCCAGGCGCAAAGGATGCGGCTGGAGGTTCAAGGCCTGAAAAAGGTGGTGACAGCCGTTCCCGGCAGGCTGAGAAGCGGCAGTCTTATACCCAGATGATCGCCAGCAAGCTCAAGCCTAACGATTCTATACTTGTACAGGTCATCAAGGAACCAATCAGCAACAAGGGCTCCAGACTTACCTCGGATATCACGATAGCCGGTCGTTTTATGGTTCTCCTGCCTTTCGGTGGAGGACAGATAGCTGTTTCGAGGAGGGTTGTCGCCCGCAAGGAACGAAGCCGCCTCAAAAATCTCGTACGTTCGATGCTCCCGGAGGGTTTCGGGGCTATCATAAGGACTGTTGCGGAAGACCAGGAGGAGGAGCTCCTGAAGAAAGATCTCGAAAAACTGCTCGTCAAGTGGCAGCAGATCGAGGAGAAATTGCAGGATGCCAAGCCGCCTCAGCTGATTTTCAAGGAAGACAACATTATTTCCAGTGTTCTTCGCGATTCACTGACATCGGATGTCACCGAGCTTGTGGCCAACTCCCCTGCCATACACCAGGAAACCCTCAACTACATAGGATGGGCAGCTCCTGAAATGCAGAAGAATGTCTCGCTCTATCAGGGCAAGCTTCCGCTTTTCGAGGGATACGGCATAGCCAAGGATGTAGAGTCGATTTTTTCCAGGAAGGTCTGGCTCAAGTCCGGTGGTTATATCATTATCGAGCATACAGAGGCCATGGTGGTCGTGGATGTCAACAGTGGCAGGTACGCAGCCAAGAAGGAACAGGAGGAAAATTCGCTCAGGACCAACCTGGAGGCTGCAAGGGAGATAGTGCGGCAGCTAAGGCTTCGTGATATCGGGGGTATCATCGTGGTCGATTTCATCGATATGCTGGATGCAAAAAATTCCAAGAAGGTATATGATTCGATGAAAAACGAACTTCGCCACGACCGTGCAAAGTCGAACATACTGCCGATGTCGGATTTCGGCCTTATGCAGATCACTCGTGAGCGCATACGCCCCAGTCTTATGCAGCGTATGGGTGACCAGTGTCCTGCCTGTGGCGGAACAGGTGTCGTTCAGGCTCGTTATACCACGATCAACCAGATCGAGCGCTGGCTGAGGAAGTATGCGCTGCAGCGTAAGGTGAAGTTTCAGAAGCTCGATCTGTATGTCAGTCCCACAGTTGCCGAACCTCTTTCGGCCGAAGAGCGGAGGACCGAACTCAAATGGTTTCTCCAGCACCTGATGTTTGTCAGGGTAAAGTCTGACGAAAGCCTCAGAAGTGACGATTTCCGTTTCTACCTTCGTGGCTCCGGACAGGAGATAACTTCAGAATACAGTGACCAATAAATCAAAAGGATATATGAGTGTAGCATACAGTGAACTGCGTCAACAGATAGAGTCTCTTTCATCACTCAACTCTGAAGCTCTCAAAGCTGAAGCTTCTCCAGCAATGGAGGTGTTCAGGGAGTTCAAATGCCTGCTTAATGCAGGGAAAATCCGTTCAGCTGAAAAACAGGATGGCCGGTGGCAGGCAAATGCATGGGTCAAGCAGGGCATACTGCTGGGCATGAAACTGGGTGGCCTGCAGGAAAATACCATACAGTTCAGGGGAACCTATGACTGGACCTTCATTGATAAGGATACCTATCCGCTCAAGCGTTTCAGGAAAGATGACGGTGTACGTATCGTACCTGGAGGATCGTCTGTTCGGGATGGTTCCTATCTTGCGCCATCAGTAGTCATGATGCCTCCTGCCTATGTCAATGTAGGAGCCTATGTCGATGAAGGGACCATGATCGACTCTCATGCACTTGTGGGAAGTTGTGCCCAGATAGGCCGCAATGTCCATCTTTCTGCTGCAGTACAGATCGGAGGTGTGCTCGAACCGGTAGGAGCTGTCCCGGTAGTCATCGAGGATGATGTGATGGTTGGAGGGAACTGCGGGATCTATGAAGGGACTGTCGTTTCTTCACGTGCGGTGATCGGTACCGGTGTCATTCTCAACGCATCAACGCCGGTCTACGATATTCCTAACAGTAGGGTTATCCGCAAAACCCCGGACCAGCCTCTCATCATTCCTGAAGGCGCGGTCGTCATTGCAGGTTCCCGACCGGCGAAAGGCGCTTTTGCTGAAGCAGAAGGCCTGTCAGTGTATACGCCGATTATCGTAAAATACCGCGACGAAAAAACAGATAGCGCCACAGCCCTTGAAAGCGCCCTGCGCTGATAACGGAATTTTTTTACAATGAGGCGACTACTTACCACTCTCGTTCTGCCGGTTGCCATGAGCCTCTCCTCTGCACGTGCATCTGCCAGTGATGCACGTGCAGAGGAGTTTTTTGGCACGGTACGGAGCATCGAACTTCTCGGGAAGGTCTACAACGAGGTGACCGACAGCTATGTTGATTCCATAGATACTTCCGAGTTTGTATTTGCTGGTATAGAGGGGATGCTGGAGTCTCTCGATCCGTATACTGTTTTTCTCGACAAAGAGGAATCACTGGAGCTAGGGGAGATCACCAGCGGGCAGTACGGTGGTATAGGGGTGGTTATCGCTTCCATGAATGGCGGTGTCTATATCGTGTCGGTATTCGAAGGGTTTGCCGCCCACAAGGCGGGGCTGGAGGTTGGTGACAGGCTCGCACAGATCAATGGGCGCAAGCTGGAGAGTGATTCTCTTGACATGGTTAAGGGCCTGCTCAAAGGGGCTCCGGGGTCTGTCGTACGCCTCGAAGTTTCCCGTCGAGGCCAGCCTCGTAACCTGAAGTTCCGTCTTGAACGTGAAGAGGTGATGGTCAACAGTGTCCGTAGCTCGACCCTTGCAGGAAGTACGGGATATATTGAGCTTGGAACCTTTGGAAGCAGGACTCGGGAAGAGCTCCGCCAGGCGATCCTTCAGCTCAGCGCCTCATCGGAGGGTTCGATGAACGGTCTTGTTCTGGATCTTCGTGACAATCCGGGAGGTCTCCTGGATGTGGCGGTTGATGTCGCCGGACTTTTTGTGGAAAAAGGAAGCCATATCGTGACGATCAAGGGACGGGAACGGGGAAGCGCCAACCGTTACCTGACCACCAGTGATCCTCTTCTTGAAGAGATGCCGGTTGTCGTACTTATCAATTCCAAAAGTGCGTCAGCTTCGGAGATTGTCGCCGGTGCCCTGCAGGAGCTCGATAGAGCCGTCGTGATCGGTGAACGGTCATTCGGCAAAGGTCTTGTGCAGTCCATTGTGCCGCTTCCCTATGATTGCAAGATAAAGCTGACCTCAGCGAGGTATTACACGCCTTCAGGCAGGCTCATTCATCGTTACAAGGCGCCGATGGAAGATGAGCGTCGTGCGGCCCTCGGGATTTCACGCAGCGATTCACTCAAGGTATATTATACCCGCAACAAAAGGAAGGTTTACGGGGGTGGAGGGATCCTGCCTGATATCATGATATCAGACAGGCAGCCTGGGCGTTACGAGTCGGAGCTTCTCAGGGAGGGGCTTCTTTTCCGTTTTGCAAGGCAGTACAGGGCGGACCATACTGAGAGTCCTTCACTCCCTCTCGACTACGAGCAGCTTCTCGGGGAGTTCCGGCACTTTCTCGAAAAAGAGGATTACCGCTACAGGTCCGAGGCTTCATGGCGCCTCGATGATGTGCGTGAAAGCCTCGAGCGGGAGGCTGAACGGCCGTCAGGCCTGGATTCGATCATGACACACCTCGATGAAGCGATTTTGCAACTGGCCAGGAAAGAAGTGGAGCGGGAATCTGAAGATATTTCCCGTTCACTGGCAGTAGAGATCCTTCGTCATTACAGCGAGCCTTTATCAGCCAAGGTGGCACTCAACTCTGATCCCGTGGTCAGCCGGGCAAGGGAGCTGCTTGCCTCTCCTGAAGAGTACAGGGCAGTGCTTTCTTCCCCCTGACAGTTTTCCGGTCAACCTCCCTGCTTGAAGCTCTTGATCTGCCGATGGATTCCCAGGACGATCATGAGATTGCTTAAACACAGCAGGCTTTCGGCACCGCCATGCAGCAGGTCGTCGTGAGACAATGATGCATAGCCGCGTACCTCTGTGGCAAGGTACATGCAGAAGACCGTGACAGAGATGAAGACCAGCACGAACCAGAAACCGCCCACGGTAAGCCCCGACAGTAAACCGGGATCCCGTTTGCGTATCATGAGTAGCGTGACGAGAAAGCTTATGTAGACAATACTGGAGACTTGCAGGATCAGGTCGAAGATATCTTCCCCCATGAACGATGCCGGCCTTCCGGCAATGAGTGGAAGCAACATGAGAGCTCCCATGGCTCCTGCTTCCCTGGTTGCCTTGATCGTGTTGAGTATGCCGATGGTTGCCCAGAGGAGAAACAGGCTGCCGAACAGGTTCACGGTTTCCGACAAATCCAGGAGAAGAGGGATCGTATCACCGCTTACGTGGTAGGCGAGTACAAACCAGCTACCTATCCAGTGCGGCAGCATGAAGAGTCCTAGCCGCTTGATATCCTTTCTTCCCCGCAGCTGGCCATAATGGTACATGAGTGCTGCGGCAATACCCCATTCAAGTGATGAAGAGATGTGTATGAGCCAGTTCGGGAAAGAGAGCAGCATCAGTTTCCTTTTGTCATGTGATAGATGTTCTTCATGAATATCTTCATCTGGACGCTCCAGGGCGCAGGGACCATCTTTTTGTACAGGTAGGAGTCGAAGGTGATCTGTTGGACGTCACGGTCCTGGCAGATTGCGACAAAACTCTCTCTGAGACGGTCGTTACGGTAATAGACGGACTGGAGGACCTGCAGGCCGAAAAAGATCTGGGCATAGAGCTTGCGGAAGTTCTTTTCATAGGCGGAAAGCGGTTTCTTGTGCCTGATATGCTCGATCATAGCTTCCGCGCCAAGTTTTCCGGATCTCATAGCAAAAAAGATTCCCTCTCCGTTTGCCGGAGTGACCAGTCCGGCCGCATCCCCTACCAGTATGGCGTTTTCCTGGGTGAATGACTTTCGGGGTTTCATAGGGATCTTGGCGGCCTCGTCAAGGTAGGGTTTTTCGGTCAACCCCATTTTTTCAATGAATCTTTTCTGCAGCGCCTTGAGATCGTGTTTCCTGAATTCAGTACCGGTTCCGATTGCTATATGGTCGGTTTTCGGGAAGATCCAGCCATAGAAGTCAGGTGAGACTTCAGCGTCAAACCAGATTTCCACAAGATCCTCGTACGATTTCAGTTCGCTGCAGTAGCTGAAACGCTGTTGCATGGCTATGACCTGGAGCTCGTTTTCCGGAAAGTGCAGCTCTGAGGCTGTTCGGGAGTTTGCCCCGTCAGCGCCAATGATATACGAAGCTTCAACGGGAGGCAGGCCTTTTGAGAGCGTTATCCTGTAGCCTCCGTCATGAGATTCGATATTCTTTACAAGAGCTTCCCGTATATCTGCCCCAAGCCGCACGGCTTTGTCCCTGAGATAGCTGTCGAAACGTTCGCGTCGAACCATGCCAACGTATCCGTTTGGCATCTCCATACTGATGATGCGTCCTTTCGGGGAACGGACGCTCATCCTGGAAAGCTTTTTTTCAACAAGGGGCTCAGGGATGGAAAATTCCTCTATCAGCCCGAGGGGAATTGCCCCGCCACATGGCTTGACATTATCCAGGTTTCGTTCTATCAGGATTGTCGAGATACCAGCTTTGGCCAGTATGGCTGCAGCTGTCGCTCCTGACGGTCCTCCTCCTATAACTGCTACATCGTAACGCATGGGATCTGTCTGATGGTTAAACAAGTTTGGAGGCAATGAAGCCCTGTATCGAATCGATAGCCATCCTTTCCTGCCCGGCTGTATCACGGAACCTTACGGTGGCCGTGCCGTCTTCAAGTGACTGGTGGTCGATGGTGATCGAATACGGTGTACCGATTTCGTCCTGCCTTCTGTAACGTTTCCCGATCGAGCCTGCATCGTCATATTGTACAGGGAAGCTGCGGGCAAGCCTGTTTCGCAGTTCCATTGCGGCTTCTGCCATACCCCCTTTTTTCATGAGTGGCAGCACGGCAGCTTTTACCGGTGCCACTTTAGGCGCGAGCTTCAGCATGACGCGTTCCTCGCCGTCAACCATATCCTCCGTGTATGCGTCTGAAAGCAGTGCCAGGAAGAGGCGGTCGCATCCTGCAGAGGTTTCAACGACGTAGGGGATATATCGCTCATGTGTCGACTGGTCGATATACTCCATATTTTTCCCTGAAAATTCCTGGTGCTGTTTCAGGTCGAAATCGGTTCGTGAGTGGATACCTTCAATCTCTTCTGTGCCGAACGGAAACTCGAACTTGATATCGTATGCCAGATCGGCATAATGGGCAAGCTTGTCGTGCTTGTACCAGTGCAGCTTGTCGGGGCTTATGCCCAGGCTTTCGGTATACCAGGTGTAGCGTTCCTTCCGCCATTCCTCGAAAGCCTCCAGCTGGGTTCCGGGTTTGACAAAGTACTGCATCTCCATCTGTTCGAACTCTACCATTCTGAAAATGAAGTTCCCCTTGACGATTTCATTCCGGAACGCTTTACCTATCTGGGCTATCCCGAACGGAACCTTCATTCGGGACGACTCGCGGACCTGGTGAAAATTGACAAAAATACCCTGTGCTGTTTCCGGACGCAGATAGACGCTGCCGGAGGCCTCTGCCAGGGCTCCCATGTTGCATTGGAACATCAGGTTGAACTGCCGGACGTCTGTCCAGTCGGAGGCTCCAGTGTCGGGAGCCTTGATCCCTTCGTCGATGATGATCTGGTAGAGCGCCTTGTTGAGGTTTCCGGCTTCGGACGCCTGTTCGTAGGCTGCTTGCACACTTCCAGCCTGCTCGTCCCGGCCTTCCCGGCGAAGTTTTTCTATGTGGTTCTCGATCAGGTGGTCTGCCCTGTAGCGTCGCTTGGTGGTTTTCTCGTCGATTAGCGGATCGTTGAAGCTCGCGACATGTCCTGATGCTTCCCATACGGTAGGGTTCATCATGATCGAGGCATCGATGCCGACAATATTTTCATGCAGCCTGGTCATCGAAGTCCACCAGAGGTCTTTGATGTTTTTCTTCATTTCGCTGCCCAGCGGGCCGTAATCGAAGCATGAAGAGAGTCCGCCGTAGATCTCGGAGGAGGGAAATATGAAACCGCGACGCTTGGCCAGCGATACTAGCTTGTTCATGACTTTTTCAGGGGCGACAGCTGCCTGGTTTACCCTTGCGTGCTCTGGATTGCTCATCGGAGATGTGATTGCGTCAATTTGAGGAAAATCGTATTGACTCCGAATATAATAAAATAGGGATGATTTAACATTTCTGCTTGACAGGGGTTTCTTTTATCACTATATTACTACGTAGTTATATAATAAAAGTAATGTTGTTTCGCGTTATGCTTCTATACAGTGATCTGATCAGTGAGTGCCGGTCCCGAGTGCGTGAGATTATGCCATGGGATCTTACGCAACGCATAGCGGAGAATCCAGGTCTCCTCATTCTTGATGTTCGTGAGCCTGGTGAGTTCGAGGCCATGCATATAAGAGGTTCTCTGCATGTGCCGAGAGGTGTGCTCGAGGCTGCATCGGAGTGGGATTTCGAGGAGACGGTTCCGGAGTTTGTAGAAGCCCGTGACCGCGAGATTGTCGTTGTATGCCGCTCAGGACGTCGTAGTATCCTGGCTGCAGATACCATGCAGAAAATGGGGTACAGGGATGTCGTGTCACTCAAGACAGGCCTGAGGGGCTGGAATGACTATGAAGAGCCTCTCGAGGATGGTTCGGGTTCTCCTGTGCCGGAAGAAGAGGCTGACAGGTTTTTTGTTCCATCAGTAAGTCCTCTGCAGCGCGGTGGTGCGAGGTAAGAGGGCATTGTACAAGCAATCATATAATCAATAAAGAAAAAGGAGACAGTACCAATGAGCGAGATCCAGAGCAATGCAGAGCTGAACTGCGAAGGTATGAACTGCCCACTGCCGATTCTCAAGACGAAAAAGACCATAGACAGCATGGAGAGCGGCCAAGTATTGAAAATGACGGCAACAGATCCCGGTTCGGTCAATGACATGGATTCATGGTCCAAACGAACAGGTAATGAAGTGGTATCGCATTCGGAATCAGGTGGCGTGCATACGTTCATGATTATGAAAAAGTGAAGAGAGGCATGGAAGATATCCGGCCTGCACCACCCGGTATGATGACGAGCGTCCCCAGGCTGATGGTTTCTGCCCCTATGAAAAGTTCCGGCAAAACCACGGTAAGCCTGGGGTTGCTGCGTTATTTCTCTTCACAGGGGCGACATATCATCAGTTTCAAGAAAGGTCCTGATTATATAGATCCCATGTGGCACCGGCTTGCCTCTGGTGCGTCCAGTGCAAATCTCGATCCCTACCTGATGGGGGAAAAACTGTGCCGGAAACTTTTCATTGAACGATGCATCAGGGAGAACGCTGCGCTTTCGCTGGTGGAAGGAAATCATGGCCTGCATGATGGTATGGCCTTTGACGGTTCAGACAGTTCAGCCGGGCTTGCTTCACAGCTTGACTTGCCGGTACTCCTCGTGCTGGACGGGAGGAATGCCAACAGGGGGATAGCTTCACAGGTCCTTGGAGCGCAGGCCATGCCGCCGGGCGTACGTATTGGTGGAGTTATCCTCAACAAGGTAAAGAAGGTTCGCCAGGCTGAAAAGCAGCGCAGGGCTATAGAGGAATATTGTGGAGTTCCTGTCCTGGGTATCCTTCCTGAGGATACTGCCGTTGCGCTTCCTGAAAGGCATCTTGGTCTCACCACCGTGCATGAGCAGCAGGATGCTCTTTCCATTATCGATAATGCAGCCCGCAGTATCGAGGCTCATTGTGATGTGGGCGCCATCGAGCGACTTTTCGAATCAGCTTCGCAGATGGAGATTCCGCATATGGAGTATAGTGCTGCCAGGCCCCCTTCCGGAGTCAGGATCGGCGTTTTCAGGGATGCCGCATTCTGTTTTTACTATCCAGAGAATATCGAGGCGCTCCGGGAGTGCGGAGCGGAACTGGTCTTTATCGATGCTGTTGGGGGCGACGGTTTGCCTGATGTTCATGGTGTCTATCTCGGTGGTGGTTTTCCAGAGTCTTTTTTTGGAGAACTTTCGGCAAACACGGCTCTCATGAGGGCGCTGCAGCAGCGTGTAGAGGAGGGGATGCCTGTTTACGCAGAGTGCGGCGGGTTGATTTACCTCAGCAGGAGCGCAGAGTATAATGGCCGGCGTTACCCGCTTGTCGGAATATTTCCGCTTGATATCTCATTCCACGAGCGACCGGTAGGGCATGGCTACATGGAACTTCGAAGCACCCTTTCAACGCCCTGGTTCAGCAAGGGAGAGCACGTGCGCGCACATGAATTCCATTATGCGTCTGCAGAAGCTGCCGATACCGGGATGTCATGTCTCTTTGAGGTACAGCGGGGGCATGGTATCACAGGAGTTCGTGATGGTATGGTGTATAGAAACGTGTTTGCCTCGTTTGCGCACCTGCATGTATCGGTAACACCGGGTTGGGCTGAAAGGTTTGTCGGGCTTGGTGCGGCATATCGGGCAGGCGAGACTGTGCTTGCAGAGTGAACGTGACGAAAAAAAACAAAAAAAGACCCTCTGGGCTTGAAAATTCGCGTTTAGTTTGGTAACTATATAACCAAGACGTTATATAGTTGGCTCAGCCTCCCTGGTCTGTACAGGCAATTTTTCCAGACATGAAAAAAAAATTTGCTCAAGGCTTGATAATAAGAGTGTGATTTGTTAACTATATAACTGTATGGTTATATTACTGGGGAGATAAAACAATCTTCCCGATGAACAAAGAAAACAAAATCGTTTTCCAAACCAATCAAAGGAGACCTGATTATGCCTATCGAAGTCAATGGTGCCAGCTACGAAACCGATGAAAACGGTTACCTCGTCAATCTCGAAGACTGGAGTGAAGATGTTGCCCTGAAGCTCGCTGAAGGTGAGGAGGTGGAGATGGGTGAAGGAGAATGGGAGCTCGTCAATTTCCTGCGCAATTACTACGAAGAGTTCCAGATCGCTCCAGCAGTAAAAGTGCTGACAAAGGCGATCGCTAAAGAGCGGGGTATGGACAAGAAGGAGGCTTCTGAATACCTCTATGGCATGTTCCCGAAGGGGCCAGCACTGCAGGCCTGCAAGATTGCCGGGCTGCCCAAGCCTACCGGCTGTGTATAAGGAACGGTTGGCGGGAAGCCGGTGATCAACAATGTATTAGACAATCAAAGGAGGCAACATGCAAGAAGGAGGTAGAGAGGCGGGGTCGAAAGCCGGGTGCCAGTGCAGTGGATGCGGGACGAATGGGGAGGATACGTTCCTTAACCCGACTCCGATGCTGGATGAGCTGGAGAGCGGCCCCTGGCCAAGTTTCGTGTCCGGCTTCAAGGAGCTGGCGGAACGGACTAAAAAGCCTATGCTTCGCGGAGTGCTCGATCAGCTCGAGTATTCCTACAATACCAAAATGGGGTACTGGAAGGGTGGTCTTGTAACTGTAGACGGGTACGGCGCGGGGATCATTACCCGTTATTCCATGATCAAGGATAAGATTCCTGAGGCTGCCGAGTTTCATACCATGCGCATTCAGCCAGCTCCCGGCCTGCATTACACTACGGAGATGCTCAGGGAGCTCTGTGATATCTGGGAGAAATATGGTAGCGGTATTATCACTCTCCATGGCCAGACAGGTGACATCATGCTCCAGGGTATAGAGCAGGACAAGGTGCAGGAGTGCTTTGACGAGCTGAACCAGAGGGGGTGGGACCTTGGCGGTGCCGGGGCTGGCATGAGGACTGGAGTCTCCTGTATTGGTCCCGGTCGGTGCGAGAATGCCTGTTATGACAACCTCAAGCTGCATCTCAATGCATTGAAACATTTTTCCGGGCAGGTGCACAGGCCTGAGTGGAACTACAAGCTGAAGTTCAAGTTTTCCGGATGCCCTAACGACTGTACCAACGCAATCATGCGTTCAGACCTGGCTGTTATCGGAACCTGGAAGGATGCTATCCAGGTGGACCAGGCAGAGGTGAAGGCATGGATCGACGAGAAGGGTGTCGATGCCCTGGTCAACGAAGTGATCAACAACTGCCCTACCAAGGCCATTTCCCTGAAAGATGGCGGCATGGAGATTGAGACGCGCGACTGTGTACGCTGCATGCACTGCCTCAATGCTATGCCAAAGGCGTTGTCGCCGGGTAAAGAGCGCGGGATATCGTTGCTCATGGGTGGCAAGAACACGCTGAAGGTGGGTGTAAACATGGGTTCGCTCATCATACCTTTTATGAAGATGGAGAGTGATGAGGATATCGAGGAGTTCCTGGAGCTTATCGAGGAGATCATCGACTGGTGGGATGATGCCGGCCTTGACCATGAGCGTATCGGTGAGACCATAGAGCGTGTGGGGCTCAAGCAGTTCCTTGAAGGCATAGGTCGTGAGCCTGACATCAACATGGTTTCAAGGCCTCGAGACAATCCATACTTCAAGGCGAAATACTGAATCCAGGGTAACAATAAATATCGTACCGCAGCTCACCTGTCGGGAGGCAGGCAAGGGATGGTACGTGCCAATCAACAGCACAGAGCATGAGCAGTTCAGAAAGAACATGGAAGACCATAGAGTCGGGGCCTCACACCTACGAGGAGGCCCTTCATCCGGTAGTGCGCAAGAACTACGGAAAGTGGAAATATCATGAAATCCCAAAGCCAGGGGTCCTGAAGCATGTAGCCCAGAGCGGCGATGCAATCTATACGGTCAGGGCGGGTACGCAACGCCAGGATACGGTGGATATGGTCAGGAGTCTTTGCGATATCGCAGACAAGTACGCCGACGGACATCTCCGCTTCACGGTACGAAACAATGTCGAGTTCCTGACTCCCAGGGAAGAGAATGTCGAGCCGATGATCAGGGAGCTCGAGTCGATGGGTTACCCTGTTGGTGGAACAGGGAACTGCGTGTCATCGGTGTCCCACACGCAGGGGTGGCTGCACTGCGATATTCCCGCTACGGATGCATCGGGTGTGGTGAAGTCAATGATGGACTCGCTCTATAACGAGTTCAAGGATATGAGGATGCCTAACAAGGTGAGGCTCTCGACCTCTTGCTGTTCGATCAACTGTGGTGGCCAGGCGGATATTGCTGTCGTTGTCAAGCATACCCGGCCGCCCCGCATTAACCATGACCACCTGTCGCAGATATGCGAGCTTCCGAAGGCTGTTGCCCGCTGCCCTGTTGCGGCTATCAGGCCTACAGTGGTCAACGGCCAGAAGACCCTGATGGTCGATGAGAAGAAATGCATCTGCTGTGGCGCCTGTTTCGGTGCCTGCCCAGCGATGGAGATTAACCATCCGGAGCATTCAAAGTTTGCTATCTGGGTCGGAGGAAAGAACAGTAATGCCAGGACCAAGCCGTCGACGATGAGTATCGTCGCCCATAATCTTCCCAACAACCCGCCAAGGTGGCCTGAAGTGACCGAGACAATCGGCAGGATACTTACTGCTTACCAGAAAGGTGGTCGTCCGTGGGAGCGCGTTGGTGAATGGATCAACCGTATCGGATGGAAGCGTTTCTTCGAAGAGACGGGGCTGGTGTTCGACGAGGATATGATCGACAGCTACCGCCATGCGAGGACAACGTTCAACCAGTCGGCACATGTCCGTTTTTAAGCTGAACGATAAAGGAGAACAGTATGAAGGTAGAGTCAAATCAGATTCTCGATTTCGCGACAGGGTATGTGTTCCCCGAGTTCGATGAGCTTACCGGTGAAGACAGGATTGTAGCATTCGGGGATCATAGTCACAAGTGTCCGGTCTATGTCCGCCAGACGCCGCCCTGCACGGCAGAGTGCCCTGCAGGTGAGGATATACGGGGAATCAACCGTTTTCTCAATGGGGTGAATCCTTCAGAAGATCCTATGAAGTCTGCATGGGAGACTGCCGTCGATACCAATCCCTTCCCTGCTGTTATGGGGAGAATATGTCCACATCCCTGCCAGGGAAAGTGCAACAGGGGGGGGCATGACGAAAGCGTTGCCATCAATGCTGTGGAGCATGCGATCGGTAACTACGGGATTGAAAAGGGGCTCAAGCTTCCGCCGGCTGGTCCTGATACAGGAAAGCGTGTGGCAGTGATCGGCGGCGGTCCGGCCGGTCTTTCAGCTGCTTACCAGCTTCGCCGCAAGGGGCATGCGGTCACTCTTTTTGATGCAAACGAAAAGCTTGGCGGCATGGTACTCTACGGTATCATGGGCTACAGGGTCGACCGTAACGTGCTGGAGGCAGAGATCCAGAGGATACTCGACCTTGGCGTAGAGACCCGTATGGGCGTCCGTGTAGGTCGGGATATCTCGCTTGAGCAGCTTGAAGAAGAGTATGATGCTGTATTCATAGGTGTTGGTGCGCAGAATGGTCGTACGCTTCCCGTCTCTGGCGCTGATGGCGTTGACGGTGTTACTAATGCCATCGATTTTCTGAGGAACTACGAACTCCTTGGTGACGACATTCCTGTCGGAAAACGTGTCGTGGTCATAGGGGATGGTAACGTGGCGATGGATGTTGCACGGCTTGCGCTCCGCCTCGGTTCACAGGCGGCAGTGGTTTCGGGTGTGCCCCGTGAAGAGATGGCCTGTTTTGACAACGAGTTCGAGGATGCCGAGCGGGAGGGTGCGCGTATGTATTACCAGGCAGGTGTCCGGGAGGTGATGAGCGGAGCTGAAGGAGTGCAGGGGATCCGCTGTTCCGCGATGGTGCGCAAGCAAAAGGGTGAAGAGGGCTGGAATTCACAGGTGCCATTCCTCCGCTACAGGAACGGTGATGAGCAGTTCGAGATCGAGGCGGACATGGTCGTGGCTGCTATAGGACAGGGCCCCGATATGCAGGGTTTCGAGTCTATCATGAACGGATCCTCCTGGCTGAAAGTTGACCGCAGTTTCCGTATCCCGGGCCGGGAAAAACTCTTTGGCGGTGGTGATGCTCTCAAGGTCGACCTTATTACGACAGCAGTAGGTCATGGCCGTAAGGCAGCAATGTCTATAGACGCCTTTCTCAAGGGGGAACCTATGCCGGAGAAGGCCTACCAGGAGATAACCAAGGTAGAGAAGCAGGATGTTCTTTACTTCCTGCATACGCCTCAGGCAAAGCGTAAACAGGTTGTACCCTCCGTGGTCAAGGGGAATCATGATGAGCTCCTCCAGCCTCTTAGCGATGAGCAGGTAAAGGAGGAGTCGGAGCGATGCATGAGTTGCGGGCTCTGCTTTGACTGCAAGCAGTGCGTCTCGTTCTGTCCGCAGGAGGCGATTACCAGGTTCCGGAACAATCCCGAAGGGGAAAAGGTCTCTACGGAGTACGAAAAGTGCGTCGGTTGCCATATCTGTTCACTTGTCTGTCCGTCAGGCTACATACAGATGGGTATGGGAGAGGGGCTCTGAAGCCGGGGCAGCAACTACCAACATCAACATGGATTGCATTATGATCGATGATCTGATCCGGAAAATCGAAAAGGCTGTAGAGGCATCGGAAAACTGGCCTGAAAAGGGATGGCCGGTAACGTTTGGTCCTCGCAATATCGAGGTGCCAGACCTAAAGGCAGCCGAAGCGCTGCCTCGTGAAGCGGTCTACCGCCAGGAGGCACTGAATTACTGGCGGCAGGTGCGATTGACAGGCGGTGATACGGCAGCTGCCGGTCGCAAGGCCCTCGAGGCGCTCAGGACGGGTAGGCTACAAGCTGCTGCAGATGCACTCTACCTCTGCCAGTATCTGGAAAAGCCCTTTGAGGGGCATGCCCGAACCTGGATACCTCTCTATGAGGAGTTCAGGGAGTTTTGCATCGCAAATAATTAACCAGGGGACGATTGTGAACATAGGAATACTTCTCAAAGAGGGACCATATAACCACCAGGCTTCCGATACTGCCTACAAGTTTGCCGAAGCTGCCATAGCGAAGGGGCATAAGGTGGATGCTGTTTTTCTCTACAATGACGGTGTCACCAATGTCAACAAGCTGATGGATCCTCCCCAGGATGACCGGCATATTGCCGATCGCTGGAGCAAGCTTTCCAAACAGCACGGTGTAGAGGTGCTGGCCTGTATTGCTGCTTCCAAGCGACGAGGTATCAACGATGATATTCTCATTGAAGGCGGAGAGATAACCGGCCTGGGCACATTGACCGACATAGCAATCCGTAACGACAGACTTGTAACCTTCGGAGACTGAAACCATGGCAGAAGAACAGACAAACATCAAGAAAATCATGCATGTCATGCGGCATGCTCCTCATGGGACCATCTATACCTACGAAGGGTTGGAAATGATCCTCATCATGGCTGCTTACGAACAGGATATTTCGATTGCATTCATCGGCGATGGAGTCTATGCTCTCAAAAAAGGACAGGATACCGCAGGTATCGATATCAAGGGGTTTGCAAAGACCTTCATGGCACTCGACGGGTACGATGTCGAAAAGCTTTACGTGGATGCTGCATCCCTTGCCGAGCGGGGGCTGACGGAGGACGACCTTGTCGTCGATGTGGAGGTCCTGAGTTCCGGGGAGATCGGCAGGCTCATGGGGGAACAGGATGTGGTATTACCGCATTGATCGACACTGAACAACAACTCAACGGACACAACAATGCTCTATACCATCAATACGTCGCCATTTGAAAACTCCACCATGGAGACCGCCCTGAGGTTCATTCAGCCGGGGGACCCTGTCCTTTTTCTGGAAGACGGTGTTTATGCCGTGCAGGCAGGGAACAGGTTTTCTGAGACTATCTCGTCACTTCTCGATAAAAATCCTGTCTATGCACTTACGCCTGACCTCGAGGCCAGGGGAATTGGTAGCGTTACCGACGGGGTATCCGGGGTCGACTACGGCGGGTTCGTGGATCTCGTTGAAGAGCACCAGCCTAACAGTTGGCTGTAAGGAGGATGGGCATGCATGCACCATGGAAAGAGGTTGTAGAGAGGGAACGGGCAGGAATACTCCTTGCCTGGCAGGATGAAGCCCTTGGCCTGTTCAGTGAGAAGATGGCGCCGGGTACTCCCATGGCGGAAGCCCTCGGTGATGCTATGGGGCTTATCCTTGATGACCTTGTGTCCTCTGAGAATGAGGCTACGCAGGATGGGTTGGAACGGCTAATGCGGATATTCGCTGTCCATCCGTTTCCCCCCTCCCGTTCATTGTCTGTGTTCAGGGGGCTCGAACTGATTGTCCGGGAAGCTGGTCATGGGCTGGTGAACGACGAAGAACTCCGGGAATGCATCGACCGGCTCACGCTCCAGGCGTTTGATCGATTTATGGAACAACGGGAAAAAATTTACAGGCTCAAGGTTGAGGAAGAGCGAGGTAAGATGCACATGTTACTGAGAGGAGGACGATCATGAAAAAAGTTCTCAGCCCACTCTTTATCGTCGCCGTTTTGGCTCTCATCCCTTATGTTGGCGTGGAGTATGCCGGGCTCGACTACCTGTTCGGGGTCGTGATTCCTTACATGGCAGCAGGCGTGCTGGTTCTCGGGGTTGCCTATCGCCTTGTTGACTGGCTTCGCCGTCCGGTTCCCTATACTATCACCTCCACATGCGGCCAGGAAAAATCCCTTGACTGGATCCGGCAGGATAGGATAGAAAGCCCCTCAAAACGGTGGCATGCTGTTGTGCGTGTGCTTTCAGAAGTACTGTTTTTCCGCTCGTTGTTCCGTAACAACAAGGCTGAGTTGCGTAAAGGCCCCGATCTTGTGTACGGGTCGCATAAGTGGCTGTGGCTTGCCGGGCTTGTCTTTCACTGGTCGCTTCTGGTTATCGTGTTGCGCCATGCCCGTTTCTTTTACTATGCCCTGCCCTGGCCGATCGGGATCATTGAAGGGGTTGACCGTTTTCTCGACGTGACGGTGCCTGCGCTCTACATCACGGATATCACCGTACTGCTCGGGGTTTCCTACCTGGTGTTTCGCAGGCTGCAGGATGCCAAGATGCGCATCCTGTCGCTGCAGACTGATTACTTCCCGCTCTTCCTCATTATCGGAATTGTGCTGGCGGGTATCAGTATGCGCTACGTGACCAAGGTTGATGTGATGCCGGTAAAGTCCCTGGCGATGGGTCTGACAGAGTTCAGTCTCGAGCCACCGGAACGTATCGGGGCACTGTTCTACGTACACTTGTTCCTTGTATGCTCGCTTGCGATATACTTCCCGTTCAGCAAGCTCATGCATATGGGAGCCATTTTCATAAGCCCCACGAGAATCATGCTCAACAACAGCCGGGAAAAACAGCACAAAAATCCCTGGAACACTCCGATCAGGTTCAGGACCTACACTGAGTACGAGGAGGAGTTCCGTGACAAGATGAAAAAAGCCGGCATTCCGGTTGAAAAGGAGTAACCATGTCGCAATACCTTCCAAAAGTCGATGAGCTCAAAAAAGAGCTTAACGAGAAGCCGGGCGTACTCAAGGGTGACTACTCGAAGAAGGAGTGGTGGGAGCTGCCTTTCGAGTTCAGGGATGGCAATTTCTGCTGGCCGGCAAAGCCAGAGGTGGTAGAGGAACTGGGGTTTCCAAATCCCCGAAAGTGGGTAGCCACGGACGAGGACTGGAAGCTGCCTGACGGTTGGCAGAAAACGCTCAAGGACGCAATGAAGGAGCGTTTCAAAAAGTACCGGACCCTGAAGCTCTATCTCGATTCCTGCGTGCGTTGCGGAGCCTGTGCCGACAAGTGTCACTTTTTTCTTGGTACAGGTGATCCGAAGAATATGCCGGTACTCAGGGCCGAACTTGTTCGCTCGGTGTATCGCAATGATTTTCCCATGGTGGAAAAGATCCTGAAAGGGTTTGCCGGGGCACGTAAGCTTGACATGCATGTACTCAAGGAGTGGTACATGTATTTCTACCAGTGTACGGAGTGCCGCCGTTGTTCGGTTTTCTGCCCGATGGGTATAGATACGGCGGAAATTACCATGATGGTGCGCGAAATCCTGCAGCTTATCGGTATCAACAACAACTGGATACTTGCTCCGGTTGCAAACTGTAACCGCACCGGTAACCACCTGGGGATCGAGCCGCATACCTTCAAGCAGAATATCGAGTCGCTGGTTGACGATATAGAGGACATCACCGGCGTGACGGTCAATCCCACGTTCAACCGAAAGGGTGCAGAGATTCTCTTCATCACTCCCTCCGGGGACGTGTTCGGTGATCCCGGGGTCTATACCATGATGGGCTACATGCTGCTCTTCGAACACATCGGTCTCGACTATACCATCAGCACCTATGCGTCAGAAGGTGGCAATTTCGGGCTCTTCACTTCCAACGCGATGATGAAGAAGCTCAATGCCAAGATGTACCATGAGGCACAGCGGCTGGGAGTCAAGTGGATCCTGGGCGGTGAGTGTGGCCACATGTGGCGCGTGGTGCACCAGTACATGAGTACCATGAACGGACCTGCCGATTTCCTCGAGGAGCCGGTATCACCAATTACCGGCACGAAGTTCAGCAATGCCAAAGCCGCTAAAATGGTGCACATCGCCGAGTTTACGGCAGACCTTATCCATAACGGCAAGCTGAAGCTCGATCCGAAACGCAACGACCATCTTCGCACCACGTTCCACGACTCCTGCAACGTGGCCCGAGGTATGGGCATGTTCGAGGAGCCCCGCTATATCCTCAACAAGGTCTGCAACTCGTTCCACGAAATGGATGAGAACACTATTCGCGAGCAGACATTCTGCTGCGGTTCAGGTAGCGGTATCAATGCAGAAGAGTACATGGAGATGCGCATGAAAGGTGGGTTTCCCCGTGCCAATGCTGTCCGCAAGGTACGAGAGAAGTACGATGTCGATTCGCTGGTGACGATCTGCGCGATCGACCGCGCAACCCTTACGCCGCTCATGCGTTACTGGAATCCCGGTGTCTCGGTCTACGGACTTCATGAACTGGTAGGTAACGCACTGGTTATGGATGGTGAGAAAAAAAGAACAGAAGACCTGAGGGAGGAGCCGATGGCAGGATTTGACGATGAGGGGGAGAGCGATGCGTAAGAACATTCTGATGTCCGCCTGGATCGCCCTGGCCCTTCTTCTTGCTGTCGGTATTTTTATGCAGCAGGAAAGTGGTGCCGGTACAGAGCCCTCTGCCACTGCTTCAGGGAAAAGCGAGAGCACCAGCTGTGTCTATCCGAAAGAGTTCATGAAATCTCATCACATGCAGGTGCTCGACGAGTGGCGCCATGACTCGGTTCGCGAAGGGGACCGGATACATGTGACGCCGGATGGCAGGGAGTTCGAGAAAAGCCTCAATACCTGTCTCGATTGCCATTCCAGAAACAAGATGTTCTGTTTCATGTGTCATCAGTATGCCAATGTCAAACCAACGTGCTGGAACTGCCATCTGTCTCCCATGGAGGTAACGAAATGAACCAACAACGACGAGAATTCCTCAGAAAGGCCGGTTTTGCAGCTCTTGCCGGCCTCGGTGCGGCTGCCGGGCTCAACCCGCTGCATGCCCTTGAAAAGACCGATACCTCGGTGTTTCCTCGCAAGCCTGTCGAGGGGAAGGTCCGCTGGGGTATGCTTATCGATACCCGCAACTGCCCCGAGGGGTGCACGAAGTGCAGTGCCGCGTGTCATTTCGAGCATAACGTGCCTGATTTCAGCGGGACGAAAAACGAGGTGAAGTGGATCTGGAAAAGCCCTTATGAAAAGGCGTTCCCGACCTCGGGCATGCAGTTTAAGAGTGATGAGCTCGAGAAACTGGAGGTGCCGACGCTCTGTAACCACTGTGCCGAACCTCCGTGCGCAAAAGCCTGTCCGACCGAGGCAACGTTCAAGCGGTGGGATGGCATAGTCTCGATGGATTACCACCGCTGCATAGGCTGCCGTTTCTGCATGGCGGCTTGTCCCTATGGCTCACGAAGTTTCAACTGGCAGGATCCCCGGCCGGGTATAGAAATATTCAGTGCAAGTTACCCGACGCGTGAACGGGGGGTCGTCGAAAAGTGCAATTTCTGTTCGGAGCGACTGGTGAAAGGCATGCTGCCCGCCTGTGTGGAAGCCTGCCCCGGTAAGGCAATCACTTTTGGTAACCTTAACGACCCAGCGTCGGATATCCGTGCCCTGCTTGCCCGGGAGGAGACCATGCAACGCAAGCCGGAACTCGGTACGTTGCCCTCAGTTTTCTATATCATTTAACGAATCGTCATGCTAGAGAAAGCACTGAAAGGAAACCGGGCCTACTGGATATGGATGGTCCTGCTCGTGATGGTCATCGTCTCCGGACTTTCTGCCTGGGGACGTCAGCTCGAGTTCGGGCTAGGGGTTACCGGCATGGGCCGTGATATAAGCTGGGGCCTCTACATAGCGCAATTCACCTTCCTTGTCGGAGTAGCAGCATCAGCCGTTATGGTTGTGTTGCCCTACTACCTGCATAATCAGAAAGCGTTTGGGAAAACGGTCATTGTCGGCGAGTTCCTCGCAGTATCGGCAGCACTGATGTGCATGCTGTTTATCCTCGCAGATATGGGTAAACCCCAGCGTGTACTCAATGTGCTGCTGCATCCCTCTCCCCACTCGATGGTGTTCTGGGATGTGATCGTGCTTAACGGTTATCTTCTGCTCAACCTGGTTACCGGCTGGGCCGTGCTTGGTGCTGAACGTAAGGGGGTGCTGCCTCCGGCGTGGACGAAAGCGTTGATCTATCTCTCGATCCCGTGGGCATTCAGTATCCATACAGTCACCGCGTTTCTCTATGCCGGTATGCCCGGACGCCACCTCTGGCTCACAGCCGTGCTCGCACCCCGCTTTCTTGCCTCAGCATTTGCAGCAGGGACAGCGTTGCTGATCCTGATCTCTTTTATCCTGAAGAAGAGTGCCGGCTATGATATCGGGTTCGAAGCTCGAAAGAAGCTGACTGTGCTTGCTGCGTATGCTGGTGTTGCGAATTTCTTTCTGCTTGGAGCGGAATTCTTCACCGCATTCTACAGCAATGTTCCTGCCCATGAGCACAGCCTCCAGCATCTCTATTTCGGTCTTCACGGTCATGCAGCTTTCGTCCCGTGGATGTGGACATCACTGGTCGTGGGTATCGGTTCCGTCATAGTGCTCCTGGTACCTCTGTTTCGTTCCCGTCCCCGGCTTCTCGTGGCAGCCTGTATCGGATTGATTGCGTCTATATGGGTTGACAAGGGTATCGGGCTCGTTATCGGAGGATTCCTGCCGACCCCGTTTGAAGAGATCGTGGGGTACGTGCCAACTATCACTGAACTGCAGGTGACATTCGGGATATGGGCTATAGGGCTTCTGGTGCTTACAGCCCTGTTGAAGGTTGTAGTGGATGTGAAAAACGGGTGATGAGATTGAGAAAAAAACGTATAATTACCCCTTTGCAATCAAAACGAACCACAGCTTCATCATGGTCTTCCTTCCTGTAAACATTCGTATTGACGGCCGCAAGCTCCTCTTTGTCGGCGGCGGGAGCATTGCCATGCACAAGATCCAGACTGTGGAGCGGTTCACAGGGGATATTACTGTCCTGGCACCGGAGATCGATCCTCGCCTGGAGGATAAAGGGTTCACCCTGGTGTGGAAGGCCTATGAGCCCTCGGACCTGGAGGATGTTGTCCTGGTCTATGCGGCTACAGGCAATGATGAACTGAATCGCAGGATACGCGATGATGCCAGGGCACGGGGCATACTGGTCAACGTTGTCGACAGCCGTGAACTATCGGATTTTATCTCTCCGGCTGTCCTGAAACAGGATGATATGACAATAGCCGTATCGTCAGATGGACGTAATGCACGTAAATCGGTCGAATGGCGCAACCGGCTCCAGGATCTTCTGGATCGGGGCGAACTGTAAAGAGCGGGTCAATTCCACAGGAGTAACAACATGGGTAATTCAGTCAGTACACATCATGCGCCCCGTAACGGGGTGTCGGCAAGGGGGCAGAAGAAGGGCTATGTCTATATAGCAGGAGCTGGTCCAGGCGACCCTGAGCTGATAACCGTCAAGGTGGAAAAAGCGTTACGGGACGCAGATGTCATTCTTTATGACGACCTGGTGAGCATGGAACTGATAGACCAGTACAGCGCCATCAAGATCTATACCGGCAAGCGCAAAGACAGTCATCATTTCGAACAGGAGGAAATCAACCGGGAAATTGTCCGGCATGCCATGGACGGCAAGGTTGTTGTGCGTCTCAAGGGCGGGGATCCGTTCATTTTCGGCCGAGGCGGTGAAGAGATCGATACTCTTCGCGGGTATGGTATCCGATATGAGATCATCCCCGGTATCACGGCTGCACATGGTGCGAGCTCCTATACCGAAATACCGTTGACCATGCGTAAAATTTCCTCATCGGTAGCCTTCTGCACAGGGCACCCGGTTGACAGGATCCAGGTTCCCGAAACCGACACGATTGTCTACTACATGGTCGCATCTACCGTGCATGACGTGCTTGATGCAGTCGCTGCAAAAGGGCGTTCGGGTTCGACTATGGTTGCCGTTGTACAGAATGCCACCCGTTATAACCAGAAAGTTTACACCGGAACGCTTGACGAGTTTCGCAAGCGGGAAAGAGCAGTCTATTCGCCTGCCCTGCTGATCATCGGTGATAGCATTGGGCAGTTTATCGAGCATAACTGGCATGAGCGGAAGAAAAAAGTGCTGATGACAGGAGGGGATTCAGGCAGGTATCCTTCAACAGATTATATAAAGGTGCATTTTCCCTGCCGCCAGGTTTCCGGGGCTGACCTTAAAGCAGTCCAGCAGGCACTCGAGAGTATGGGAGCCTATGACCTGCTATTTTTCCAGAACAAGTTTTCCGTGAAATATTTCTTTCATTATCTCTTCCAGTCAGGCAAGGATGTGCGTTCCCTCGCTCATATGACCATATGTACTGCCGGGGATGCTGCAGCCGAAGAACTCCAGAAATCAGGCTTGGTGGCGGATCACATGGTCGAACCTGATGGTAAAGCCGGTTATGCTGGTTGCCTTGAAGACCTGGGGATTTCGTCAAGGAAGATTCTTCTACCGGGGTCTAACCATGTCGACGAGTTTCTGGTTTCCGAGCTCAGAGAACTCGAGAACCAGGTGACTCCCCTGGGCGTCTATGCCCGGGGGACGCAGCAGGAAGGTGATGCGATTGACCTCGACAGCATTGACGAGATTTATTTTTCATCGCCTATCTGTGTCCGGAACTTCCGCAACATGTTCTTCACCATTCCTGAAAGAATCACCGTTGCGGCTGCAGACCGCAGAACTGAAGAGGAGTATCGCAAGGTATTCAGGGGCTGAAGTTGCAAGGGGTCAGCTTGTCTGGATTTCAGTGGTGAGTTCTATCTCTTCAAGAATGGCGCTCACTCTCAGGCAGTCCGGAAGCGCCCCTCTGTACACGATAGAGCTGCCACGGGTATGCACCTCCCATGTATGTTTTTCAGCTTTTGCGCGCGTACAGCGAACAGCTTTTATGATCTGAAGTATCACCTCGTCGAACGTATGGATATCGTCATTGAAGAGGATTACCCTGTAGGCCTCATCGAGGAGCGGGGCTGCTTGTTCGGTTTCCTGGCGAGTGGCTTCCTTGTGCTGGGATTGCATGGTTCGGTCGGAGTTAAATAGGGTATTCCGGACTTGTGTTTTTTGAAAAGTAAATAAAAAGCGTCCTACTGAAAAATGAGGGGAGTTTCAGGTTGTAACCGGTGCCATAGTAGAAATCGATATGCCCTTGTCTGTGACACTGTAGCGACAGTGAGCTCCTACGGGCAGGGTGAGGAGCAGGTCTGTATGCCCATATGAGAAGCCTGCAGCGCAGGGGCTACCGGGCTTGATCTTGCGGGCATAAAACTCGAGAATGTCCAGCAATGGGCCCCCTTCGTCCGGATGGAGGGGGTCACGTCGGAACTGACCGTAAAGCAAGCCGGATACATGGTCCAGAAGATACGCGTTGTCAAGGTGCGCAAGAAGCCTGTCGACCCTGTATGGTTCTTCATTGATATCCTCCACAAGCAGAAGCGACTCGCGCATCGACGGCATGAAAGGTGTCCCTACCAGGCCATCGAGTACGGTCAGGTTGCCTGCCAGCAGGGTACCGAGTGCCGTGCCCGGCGTGAACAGCGTCATGGGATGATCGGGATGGGCTGCAATTTCATGGTGCTTGCCAGGTGACGTCAGTATTTTCCAGAAATTTTCTTCTGTGAACGGTGTTGGTGAATGGAGTTCGGTCGCGAGCATTGGGCCCGAGAACGTCACCATCCCGGTTTTGGCATATATCGCCAGAGAGAGCGCGGTGATATCGGAATAGCCGGCCAGGATTTTCGGGTTCCTGGCAATGATATCGTAATCAAGTGCCTTGAGAAGCCGCGAAGATCCAGAACCACCCCTGAGGCAGAATATCGCCCGGACGGTGTTGCTGGAGAACATGTCATGCAGATCCTGGATTTTCTGGCGGTCCAGGTCACAGCGGTTTTCTGCATGGGTGTTGAAATGGCGTGCAGGCATGACCCTGTAACCTAAACGCTCAAGGTAAGCAACGGCTTTTTCAATCCTTTGCAGGTCGGGTGACGGGGATGATGGCGATACAAGTCCAATGGTATCACCGAGTCGAAGAGCTTTGGGTAGTAATCTGTCCATGCGCCTGTTACATGCTCAAAATGAAAAACATCAGTGAAAGCCCAGGCTCCGCACTGATGTTTTTCGATGTTGTGTGCCTTTTGAAACAGCGTTTGTCAGGAAACGGCCTCAGCAAGAAGAATGACCTTGTTATCGCTGACCTCAAGAAATCCGTCAGGGATAGTAAAGCTCTTCTGCCCTCCCTGGGGAACTTCAAGCCTGACTTTTCCGTCTTTCAGGGCGGCTACAAGCGGGGCATGGTTTTTCAGGATCTGGAAAAGTCCGTCCCTGCCTGGTGCGATAACGCTAGTGACATTCCCGGAAAAGTACTGCTTTTCCGGGGTGACGATCTCTATTTCAAAGGCTTTGTCAGAACTTGCCATGTCGTATCAGATGATTACAGGGTTTTTGCCTTTTCAATAGCTTCCTCGATGGTGCCAACCAGGTAGAATGCGTTCTCGGGAAGGTTGTCATGGCGGCCTTCGATGATTTCCTTGAAGCCCTTGATGGTGTCTTCAAGCTTTACGTATTTACCGGAGAGACCGGTGAATGCTTCAGCCACGAAGAACGGCTGGGAAAGGAATCGCTGGATTTTCCTGGCGCGGGCAACGATCAGCTTGTCTTCGTCGCTGAGCTCGTCCATACCGAGAATGGCGATGATATCCTGGAGGTCCTTGTATCGCTGGAGGATTTCCTTGACAGCCTGGGCTGTGTCGTAATGCTCGTTGCCGACAATGTTCGGATCAAGGATACGTGATGTCGAATCCAGCGGGTCAACAGCCGGGTAAATACCAAGCTCTGCAATCGAGCGTGAAAGCACGGTCGTTGCATCGAGGTGAGTAAAGGTGGTTGCCGGAGCGGGATCGGTAAGGTCATCAGCAGGAACGTAAATAGCCTGTACCGAGGTAACCGAACCATTCCTGGTCGATACAATCCTGTCCTGGAGTTCACCCATTTCAGTGCCAAGTGTCGGCTGGTAGCCCACGGCGCTCGGCATACGGCCGAGAAGCGCTGATACCTCAGAACCTGCCTGGGTAAAGCGGAAAATGTTGTCTACAAAGAGCAGCACGTCGCGGTTTTCCACATCACGGAAGTACTCTGCGATGGAGAGGCCTGTCAGTGCAACGCGGGCACGGGCTCCGGGCGGCTCGTTCATCTGGCCGAAAACCAGGGCGGTCTTGTCGATGACGCCTGATTCCTTCATTTCTTCCCAGAGATCGTTTCCTTCACGGGTACGTTCACCAACACCGGCAAACACCGAATAACCCGACTGCTGCTTGGCGATGTTGTTGATAAGCTCCATGATAAGCACGGTCTTACCTACGCCGGCACCGCCGAACAGACCGGTTTTACCCCCACGGGAGTATGGCTCGAGAAGGTCGATAACCTTGATGCCTGTTTCGAACATCTCCGATTTTGTAGAGAGTTCGTCGAATTTAGGAGCACTGCGATGGATCGACTGTGTTGTGTCACATTCAATAGCGCCAAGGCCGTCAATCGGCTCGCCCACTACATTGAGCATCCTGCCAAGGACCTTTTCTCCAACCGGAGCCTGGATCGGCTTGCCGGTATTCTGAACAGCGGTTCCCCTGACGAGGCCATCGGTACCTTCCATGGCGATTGCCCGGATCCTTTCGTCACCAAGGTGCTGCTGTGTTTCAAGTACCAGCCTGGAACCGTCGGGACGGGTAACCGTGAGGGCGTCAAGAATTGATGGAAGCTGCCCTTCCGGGAAGTCTACGTCAACGACCGGGCCGATGATCTGGGATATCTTACCTTCTTGCATAGTGACAGTGTTGATAGGATTTTGATGTTAGAAGTCAAAACTTTTTCACCCGTTTACCGGTTCATTCCGGTAGAAAAGCTGCTGGATCAGTCGTGAGCCACCTGCGGGACTTGAACCCACGACCTACTGTTTACGAAACAGTTGCTCTACCAACTGAGCTAAGGTGGCAGCTTAGTAGATGATAATAATATCAAAACCGAAATATACTTTATTTGTTTTTGAAACGCAAAGATTTCTCTGGACCCTTGTAAGGTTCTGAATAACCGGTATTAATTGTATATTTTCCAACAACCGCTTAACTCGCAAGTCAATGACTTTTCTTAAGAGAACATTTTCGCCAGCTGTGCGGGCAGTGCTCGTGGCGTCGCTTGGCGTGGTCATGGTGGCCTGTCAGCCTGACAAAGCCGAAAAAGCACGCCCTGATCCTGCAACAGCTGTCATGGCTCCTTCATTTTCCGCTCCAGCGCTGGATGGCAGCCTGGTATCGACCGCAGACCTTGAAGGTAAGGCTTACATTGTCAATTTCTTTGCTTCGTATTGTCCTCCCTGCAGGAACGAGTTGCCTGATATGGTCAGGTTGCAGAGTGAATATGCTGACCAGGGTTTTACGTTTATCGGGATTGCAGTCAACGAGGACAGGGATCGCATGCATGCCTTTATCGATGAGATGGGGATAAACTATCCGGTCATTATGGTGACCCAGGAGATAGTGGATGCATACAACCGTTATGCCGACGGCGGTATAAAGTATATCCCGACATCATTTGTTATCGATGCAAACGGTATGCTCAGCTCCTATGCCGTGGGAGAACAGAGCTACGAAGTGTTCAGGGATCTTATCGTGGAAGCCATCGAGGCTGGCAGGTAGCAGTTGAGTTTTTAACAGGTACCCCCTCTGGCGGTGCTTATCTTTTTAACACATCAGACAACAGGATGACCATGACCTCTATCCACATTAATCCACCAGATTATGTGAAAAACCGGAAATTGATAGACTGGGTCCAGGAGAAGGCAGACTTGTGCCAGCCGGATGCAGTTCATTGGTGTGACGGTTCACAGGAAGAGTATGACATGCTATGCCAGCAGATGGTTGATAGCGGAACCTTTATACGCCTTTCTGACGAAAAGCGCCCCAACAGTTTCCTGTGTCGCTCGGATCCGAGTGATGTGGCCAGGGTTGAGGACAGGACCTTTATCTGCAGCATTCGCCGTCAGGATGCCGGGCCTACAAATAACTGGGTGCATCCCAAGGAGATGAAGGAAACGCTCAACGGGCTTTTCGACGGCTGTATGCAAGGGCGTACCATGTATGTCATTCCTTTCAGTATGGGTCCGTTAGGTTCGCACATATCGCATATCGGTGTGGAGATTACGGATTCTCCCTATGTGGTTACCAACATGCGCATCATGACAAGGATGGGGCGCCCTGTAATTGAACTGATGGACGAGTCGAGTGATTTTGTACCTTGCCTCCACTCGGTTGGCGCACCTCTCGCACCTGGCCAGGATGATGTCCCATGGCCGTGCAACGACCAGAAATACATTGTACATTTCCCCGAAGAACGCTCGATCATGTCGTTCGGGAGCGGCTATGGTGGCAATGCACTTCTCGGCAAGAAGTGCTTTGCCCTGCGTATCGCCTCATCTATGGCCCGCGATGAGGGATGGCTTGCCGAGCATATGCTCATTCTTTGCGTCGAGTCACCAGAAGGAGAAAAGACCTACGTGGCAGCTGCATTCCCGAGTGCCTGCGGCAAGACCAATTTTGCCATGCTCATTCCGCCTGACTCGTTCGACGGCTGGAAAGTGACGACTATCGGTGATGATATTGCCTGGATCAAGCCCGGAGAAGATGGTCGCCTCTATGCTATCAACCCTGAGAACGGTTTCTTCGGTGTCGCTCCGGGTACTTCGGTCAAGACCAATTCCAATGCCATGGCTTCGCTCAGGGCAAACAGTATCTTTACCAATGTAGCCCTCACTCCCGATGGCGATATATGGTGGGAAGGCATGTCGAAAACCCCTCCAGAGGGTCTTATCGATTGGCGAGGCAATCCATGGACACCTGATTCCGATACACCGGCAGCGCATCCGAACGCCCGGTTTACATCGCCGGCATCGCAGTGTCCTTCAATCGATCCTGAGTGGGAAAACCCTGCAGGTGTTCCTATCAGCGCCTTCATTTTCGGCGGACGCCGAAGCGACATGGTGCCTCTTGTCTACCAGTCGCCGAACTGGTATTTCGGTGTCTACCTTGCCGCTACCATGGGCTCCGAGAAAACTGCTGCAGCTGCAGGCAAGATAGGTGAGGTCCGTCGCGACCCCTTTGCCATGCTTCCCTTCTGCGGCTACCATATGGGTGATTACTTCAACCACTGGCTCCATGTCGGTCGCCTGCTTTCAGATCCACCCAGGATCTTTGGCGTCAACTGGTTCCGCAAGGATGAGGATGGCAAGTTCCTCTGGCCTGGATTCGGCGAGAACATGCGCGTACTCAAATGGATCGTCGACAGGGTGCATGGCCGGGCAAGTGCCGTTGAAAGTCCGCTTGGCTGGATGCCAACCTACGACTCCATGGAGTGGGATGGACTCGAGGATTTCGCCTCTGATGAATTCGGCAAGCTCATGTCTATCGACCGTGAGCTCTGGAAAAGAGAGCTGTTTTCCCATGAAGAGTTGTTTGAAAAGCTCTATGACAGGCTTCCAAAAGAGTTTTCCCATATCCGCGAGCTTATGCTTTCCACGCTCTGGCTCTCACCAGAGCACTGGGCAATGGCGCCGGAGCGGTTTACCGGTGAGCAGAACTGAATGGTTCTGACATCAGACCCGACAACGGGGGCAGCAATGCCCCCGTTTTTTTTTGCCTGTTTACGGATTGGCAGGATGTGAGAACGTGAAAATTTGGTGATATCACGTATATTTATATAATTGTATGGTTATGTAGTTTTTCGGACATCTCTGAAACGTGTCTATTCAGAGGTGCCCTCAACCTTGCAATCAGGAGTGTTATGGTTTCACCACAAAAGAGTTTATGCCTTGTTGCGCTGCTCTGCATACTGCCGGGTAGCCAAAAAGCAACTGCCACCAACGGTATGAACCTTGAAGGCTATGGCGCCAAGTCACATGCGCTTGGCGGCGCTGGCATGGCTTTCGACACGGGTAACTCGGCAGTCATGAACAATCCGGCAACTCTGGCCCTTATGGAAGCGGATGCACAGCGTATCGGTATTGGCATACGTGGGCTGCATCCGGACGTCAACTCGGCATACGGCGGCAGTATCAGCGAATCAGGAGGGGATGCTTACTACATGCCGACGCTTTCCTATATCCGCAGGGACGGCAAGCTCAGCTGGGGTTTTGCATTGCTGGCGCAGGGCGGCATGGGCACCGAGTACGGTGATGATGCAGTACTGTTTGCGATGGGCAAGCCGATGAGCTGGATAACCGGGGATGCTTTTCAGCCGATGAGCGGAGAAGACATTCGTTCCGAAGTCAGTATGGGCAGGGTGATGTTTCCTGTCGCTTATGATATCAACGAACAAACGAGTTTTGGCTGGTCACTGGACTTTGTCTGGGCCAGCATGGATCTCCAGATGGATATGGACGGCTACACATTCAGACAGTTCCAGGACGGTGTTGGAGGGAGTGTCGGTGGCAGCATGGCCTCTTCACTTGATGGGTTCAGTGACATAAACTATGCTCGTTTCGACTTTTCGAACAGTAGCGATTTCACTGGGGAGGCTGACGGCTACGGCTGGGGGCTGAAGGCAGGGATCATGCACAAGCTGAATGACCGGCTCACGGTCGGTGCATCTTACCATAGCCAGACCCATATCAGTGATCTGGAAACCAGCCATGCTCAGATAGCATTTGCAGGGATAGCAGAAGGTTCATTGGAGACGCATATTCTCGATGGCACCATCGAGGTGAAGGATTTCGAGTGGCCAGAAATCATCGGCCTGGGGATTGCCTATCGCCCTGCAGAGCGCTGGATGCTTGTCAGTGACGTCAAGCTCCTGAACTGGTCGGCAGTCATGAAGAATTTCACGATGGTTTTTACAGCTGCTGACGATAGCACGGTGAATGGGGATTTTGCAGGCCAGGAGATCGAGGTGACTATGAAGCAGGAGTGGGATGACCAGGTAGTCTTGTCGGTTGGTGCTGAATACCAGGCCGGCAGAGATCTCTGGCTACGGGCAGGAGGAAGCTTTGCTACCAATCCTGTAGCGGATGACTATCTCAATCCGCTGTTTCCAGCTATCGTCAGAACACACTATACCGGTGGTTTCGGCTACAGGTTCCTTCCACAGCACAAGATTGCAGCCGCATTCGCCTATGTGCCGGAAGTGACGGTGACCAATGGCAATGGGGTAATGATCTATCACGCTCAGGCTAACTGGTCGATGAATTACAGCTATACATTCTGATACAAAACCCCCGGTACCTGGAGCCGGGGGCTTCCGGTTTCTTACTGGTCGAGGGTAAAGCCGATTCTTACTGTTACCTGCCAGTAAGCAATCTGGTTTTCCTCAACATGACAGCGGGTCTCGACGACTTCCACCCAGCGGATGTTGCGGATGGTTTCAGATGCGCGCTTGACAGCGTTTTTTACTGCTTCTTCGATGGTGGTTGTAGATGAACCGACCAGCTCGATTTTTTTGTAGACGTGTGTATCCATCTCTCAGAGGTTAGGGTATGAATGAAAAAGCTCCGCCAAGCGGAGAGCCTATGGCTATATAGTAAATCAACCGCAGTATCACAAGACAGGTGTCCTCGGACCAGGTGGTTTCGGGTGCACCGGATGATGAATTTTTTTTGTAGTAAGCGAAGTTTGTTTTATTATATTACCATATAGTTATATAAATACATAAAGCGAGAGGGTCTTTTACGGAAATCATTAAGGTCAGTACGCCCATGAATTACGGCTTTGTTATCGATGGACGAAAATGCATCGGCTGCCATGCCTGCACGGTTGCATGCAAGTCCGAAAACCAGGTGCCTGTAGGAGTCAACCGGACCTGGGTCAAATATGTTGAAAAGGGGAAATTCCCTGCTACGCGCCGTTACTTTACGGTCCTGAGGTGTAACCATTGCGAGGAGCCTCCGTGCGTCGATATCTGCCCGGTTGAGGCTCTCCGGAAGCGGGAGGACGGGATTGTCGATTTTGATGGACGCCGCTGTATCGGGTGCAAGGCGTGTGCGCAGGCCTGCCCTTACGGTGCGCTTTACATCGACCCGGAAAGTCATACCTCTGCAAAGTGCAATTACTGTGCACATCGTAAAGAAGTCGGGTTGAAGCCAGCTTGCGTCGTTACCTGTCCACAGCAAGCTATCGTGTCGGGTGATCTCGATGATCCCCAAAGCGAGATATCGAAGCTGGTGGCAACAGAGCAGACCTCGGTAAGGCGCCCTGAAAAAGGGACCTCTCCGAACATGTTCTATATCAAGGGTGACGGAGCTGCGCTCGATCCACTCCAGACACAGGATGGCCGGCCCTACCTCTGGAGCGAGCAGTCCCGCGGAGTTGGTCATTTTGCAGGCAAGTCGCATGCTGAAAGCCCCCGGCAGCATCGGGCGGCCCATCTGCAGGATGATCCTTCTATGCCACGAAAGGTCTATGACATTCCTTCCAAAGGGGTTGTCTGGGGCTGGGAAGTTCCTGCCTATGTCTGGTCGAAAGGGATATCTTCCGGCCTGTTCATGCTCTTTTTTATGCTTACCGTGGTGTTGTCTCTACAGCTTCCTGATGAGATGCAGTGGTCAACCTGGGGGATTTCACTTGCTTTTCTCGGCCTTACAGGCGGTTTTCTCATCAAGGACCTCGATCGCCCTGATCGGTTTCAGTCGGTCATGCTGCGTCCCCAGTTCAGGTCATGGCTTGTACGGGGTGGCTATATCATTGGTGGCTATGGCGCATTCCTGGCTCTCTGGGCTGTCGGCAAGCTTCTCGGCCTGCCTGCGGTCGAGCAGGTTGCGCTCTGGGGCGGCATGTTCTTCGCCTTCATGACCTCGATCTACACGGCGTTCCTGTTCGGTTCTGCCAGGGGACGAGATTTCTGGCAGAGTCCGCTGATGCCCTTCCACATGCTGCTGACATCACTTGTGGCTGGCGGTGCTGCCATGATGTTGCTTATGGTGCTGTTCGGCGCTCCGGACATACTTGTCGGGTTACTGCGCTGGGGGCTTGCCGCAGGGGTTGCGCTTAACGCGGTCATCATGGTCAGTGAACTGTTCGGGAGGCATCCATCAAAGCAGGCCGAGGCAGCTGCACACCAGATCTCTGCAGGTGCGCTCAAATCGCAGTTCTGGGTGGGTGCTTTTCTCCTTGGCTGCCTGCTGCCGTTTTTCATCTTCGTGTGGAGCTCATCCTTGCCCCTGCTCTCGCTTGGTTCCATCCTTTCACTCGGAGGAATCTACTATGCCGAAAAGCTCTGGGTCCGGGCACCGCAGTTAGTTTCTGTAAGTTAAACCATCGCAGACATGAATTCCACACATACACCGACAGTCATAGAAAAAGCAGCCGAGTCGCTGCATCTTATAGAAAACCTTCACAAGGATGATGACTCCCGGGCAGCTACAGGCTGCGAAGGAAAACAGCTCAGCTGCCCGCCTCCTGAGCACTGGGACAGCTGGGTTGAATACGATTCCCGAAGCTGGCCGGAGCGCAAGGGGCGGGAGTACATGCTTGTACCAACCTCCTGTTTCAACTGCGAGGCAGGATGCGGCCTCCTGGCATATATCGACAAAAAGGATATGCGGATCAGGAAGTTTACCGGTAATCCCTACCACCCTGCAAGTCGTGGGCGCAACTGTGCCAAAGGGCCGGCTACCATCAACCAGCTTGACGATACCGACAGGATTCTCTATCCTCTCAAGCGAGTAGGCCCCCGAGGGAGTGGCAAGTGGGAGCGGGTCAGTTGGGAGAGTGTGCTGGATGATATCTCTTCGAGAATGCGAAAGGCGCTGCAGGAAGGGCGTAATAACGAAATTTCATATCATGTCGGGCGCCCCGGTCACGAGGGCTTCATGGACTGGGTACTCAAGGCCTGGGGGGTCGACGGCCACAACAGCCACACCAATATCTGTTCATCAGGAGCAAGGTTCGGCTATGCTATCTGGGAGGGGTTCGATCGTCCATCTCCTGACCACTCGAACGCCAGGTTCATACTCCTCGTCAGTGCTCATCTCGAGGCTGGCCACTATTTCAACCCGCATGCGCAGCGCATCATGGAGGGGCGTATGCAAGGCGCCAAGCTGGCGGTGCTCGATCCGAGGCTTTCAAACACGGCAAGCATGTCTGATTACTGGATGACCAGTTACCCGGGGACGGAGCCTGCCGTGCTGCTTGCCATGGCAAAGGTTATTATAGATGAAGGCCTCTACAACAGGACCTACCTGGAAAACTGGGTGAACTGGCAGCAGTACCTGGAAGCAGAATATCCCGACCGTCCGAAAACCTTCGAGACGTTCATCGAGGCTCTCCAGGAGGAATACCGTGAGTTTACCCCTGAATATGCCGAGAAAGAGAGCGGTGTGCCGGCAGCCACCATACGCGACGTCGCTCGCCAGATCGGTGAGGCAGGTGAGCGTTTTTCAACCCATGTATGGCGGAGTGCAAGCAGTGGCAATCTCGGTGGCTGGGCGGTTTCGAGGACACTTCATTTTCTTAACGTCCTGACCGGCAGTGTCGGTACTCCAGGCGGTACGGCTCCAAGTGCCTGGAACAAGTTCAAACCGACTTTTCATACCCACCCTGAGCCCCAGAAGTTCTGGAACCCGCTGCATCTGCCTGACGAGTATCCTCTCGCCCATTACGAGATGAGCTTCCTTCTCCCGCATATGCTCAAGGAGGGCCGAGGTAAGCTCGATGTCTATTTTACCAGGGTCTTCAATCCTGTCTGGACCTATCCTGACGGTTTTTCGTGGATCGAGGCACTGGAAGACGAGTCGAAGATAGGGCTTCATATAGCGCTCACGCCAACATGGAGCGAGACAGCCTACTTTGCCGATTACGTGCTGCCGATGGGGCATTCGCCTGAACGTCACGACCTGATAAGTTACGAAACCCATGCAGGCAAGTGGATTGCATTCCGCCAGCCTGTGATGCGTGTCGCACATGAACGTCTAGGTACTCCTGTCGAGTTTACCTGGCAGGCCAATATGGGCGAGGTCTGGGAGGAAGACGAGTTCTGGCTCGAGCTGTCATGGCGTATAGATCCGGATGGCAGCCTCGGAGTGAAAAAGCATTTCGAGTCTCCCTACCGGGCTGGCGAAAAGCTGACCATCAATGAGTATTACCGCTATATTTTCGAGCATACCCCAAACCTTCCTGAGGCAGCGGCAAAAGAGGGGCTTACCCCGCTTGCCTACATGAAACGCTATGGGGCGTTCGAGGTGGAAACCGATGTGTATGCAGTGCATGAGACGGCGGTGGATGAAGAGCGACTCAGGTCTTCAACTGTCGAAAAAGGAACGATCTACAGTAACGGTTCGCCTGTTGGCGCAGAGGTCGCAGGACAGAGCTGTATCGGCTTTCCGACACCATCCCGAAAGCAGGAGATCTATTCGCAGACCATGGTTGACTGGAAATGGCCGGAGTACAGGCTTCCAGCCTACATCAAGAGTCACATCCACCAGGACAAGATGGATCGTTCAAAAAACGAGTTCGTTCTTGTGCCGACCTTCCGTCTTCCTGTGCTGATCCACTCTCGCTCCGGTAATGCCAAGTGGCTGGCAGAGATCGCACACCGTAACCCGATCTGGATCAATGCTGACGATGCTGCCGCCATGGGTATCGAAAACGGTGAACTCGTCAGGGTGAATACCGATATCGGGTACCATGTCAATCGTGCCTGGGTGACGGAATCGATACGTCCAGGGGTGGTATGCTGTTCCCACCATATCGGGAGGTGGCGTCGTGATCAGGATCAGAAAGGAAATCGCTGGGCAACCAATCTGGTATCGATCGACCGCGAAGGCAGCGGCAAATGGAAACTGAGGGTAAAGGAGGGTATAGAGCCCTACAAGAGTGACGATCCTGATTCCGGACGTATTTTCTGGTCTGACGGAGGGGTCCACCAGAACATCACCTTCCCGGTGCATCCTGATCCGATCAGCGGTATGCACTGCTGGCATCAGAAGGTACGAATCGAAAAGGCACATCCCGATGACCGCTATGGCGATGTCTTTGTCGATACGGACCGGTCGTTCCAGATCTACAAGGAGTGGCTTGAAATGACTCGCCCTGCACCGGGGCCCGGCGGCCTGCGCCGTCCACTCTGGCTCAACCGGCCGGTGCGACCGGCTGAAGATACCTTTTATGTAGGTAAAGGGAAGTAAGCTGTGGGGATGGTACTCATGAAGCGGATAGGCATGGCGGCGGTGCTTTCAGGTTCCATCGTCATGCTGCTTCCCGGGGTTGCGCATGCGGCAGCAGCTATGCCTGGAGGTGAGCTGGCCTGGTGGATCTGGGTATGTCTGCTGTTTGTCTTTTCATTTTTCCTCGGCATCATTGCCGTGATCGCCGGTGTAGGGGGAGGGGTACTGTTCGTGCCTATCGTCAGCAGCTTTTTCCCGTTCCATATCGATTTCGTCCGTGCGGCGGGCCTGCTTGTCGCTCTTTCCGGGGCGCTTTCAGCCGGCGCACCGCTCCTGAGAAGCGGCATGGCGAACCTTCGCCTGGGCCTTCCTATGGCCCTGCTGGGATCGGTCAGTTCCATTTTCGGCGCGCTTATCGGCCTGCTGCTGCCGGCTGCCTTCGTTCAGCTCCTGCTCGGTATAGTCATTATCGGCATTGCAGTACTGATGATCATGTCCAAACGGTCAGCTCTTCCTCAAGCAGTAGAGCCGGACTGTTTTTCCCAGCTCCTCAGTATTTCAGGAGTATATCACGACACGACACTCAAGCAGGCTGTCTCCTGGAATATCCACAGGACAGCCCTGGGAGGGTTCCTGTTCATTTTCATCGGTTTTATAGGAGGTATGTTCGGGCTCGGAGCCGGTTTTGCAAATGTACCGGTGTTCAACCTCCTGATGGGAGTGCCGCTGAAAGTATCGGTCGCGACAAGTGGCCTGGTGCTGTCAATCAATGGTTCTGCTGCAGCCTGGGTCTACCTGCTCAAGGGAGCTGTGCTGCCCCTCATTGCTATTCCGGCGGTTGTCGGCATGATGCTGGGCTCCCGTATCGGGGCCTGGCTGCTGCCGAAATTTCATCCTAAATCCATCCGGCTGGTGGTGATAAGCATTCTTGTGCTTGCAGGTATTCGCTCACTGTTAAAAGGCCTGGGAATCTGAACCATGAAGCACAACCCTTCCACCGGGCATGGCGCTGATGTCGAAAAAGCCTACGCACGTGTTCTAGAACGAGTCTCCTGGGCCGGTGTCCTTGCAAGCGTAGTTGCTTACACGTTCTATGTGTTGCATCTCCTGCCCCTCTCTGTTTCAGTCGAGTCCATTGCAGGACACTGGCATCTCGGCGCAGATGAACTTGTGGCACGCGGTATCGTCCCTTCGGGATGGGAGTGGGTTGACTACCTTCCTTCGGCAGATATGCTCAGTCTGGCGGCTCTGGCGATCCTCAGCCTGACCCCTGTAGCTGCTCTTGTTGTTGCGTCTGCGGCATTTCTTCGAAGAAAGGATTATGCATATGTACTGATTTCCCTGGTACAGATTGTTGTCCTGGCAGTGGCAGTTAGCGGTGTGTTTACCCGTTGAGCATGGCCGGCCTCTTTCTGGTGCAATTTGTGTGTAACAGTGTTTGTAAGTATCAGGTGATTTTTATATTATTATATAATTAATTGGTTATATAGTTTTAAAAAAGATCAGGACTTGTCAGAGATGTCAACATTGCCTGTCGAACAAACCCTTGATTGCAGAGGGTTGAGCTGCCCTCTGCCGATACTGAAAACGAAAAAAACGGTTAACAACATGGCTGATGGTGAGGTGCTTATGCTGCTGACCACTGATCCGGGGTCACCCGGTGATGTGGCAGCCTGGGCAAAGAAAACCGGTAACAAGGTGCTCTCGAGCCAGGCAGAAGCAGGTGTCTACACATTTTACATCAAGAAAACTCTATTAAGGGGGATGGTATGAGCGAAACGCAGAAAAAAGTGGCATTGATAGCTTCCCGTGGAACTCTCGACTGGGCATATCCACCGTTTATCCTTGGATCCGCTGCAGCAGCCATGGATATGGAGGTCATGATATTCTTTACCTTCTACGGGCTTCCGTTGCTCAACAAGAAAATTGATGCCAAGGTATCGCCCCACAGCAATCCCGCCATGCCTATGCGTATGCCGTTCGGGTCGAAAGATTTCCAGCAAATCGACTGGAACATCCCCAACTTCATCAGCGGTAACATGCCAGGGTTCGACACCATGGCTACCAGCCTGATGAAAGAGACCTTCAAGAACAAAGGGGTTGCAACGATAGAGGAACTCCGGGAGCTCTGTGTTGAATGCGGCGTGAAGTTCGTAGCCTGCCAGATGACCATGGATGTTTTCGGATTTACCAAGGACCAGTTCATCGATGGCATAGAGGTAGGTGGTGCAGCCATGTTCCTGGAATTCGCAGCCGATGCAGATATACAGCTGTTTCTCTGAATTCCGGAGGACGGCTGCTGTGAGCCCTCAGTCCTGAGGTTGAGGGTTCCCGGTATGCTCCCTGATAATCTCGAGGAACGGCTTACCGTACCTCTCGAGCTTTACTTCTCCGACTCCGGAGACTTCCAGCATGGCTGCCTCGTCCATAGGAAGGAGTGCGGCCATTTCCCTGAGTGCACGGTCTGAAAAGACGATATAGGGCGGCATGCTATGTTCCAGGGCAAGACATTTCCGTAACGTTCTCAATTTTTCGAACAGCGGGGCATCGTAATCACCTGCTGGTTCGGTTTTAGGTTCAGCTCGCGAGCTTCTTTCCAACGGCTTTTGCATTTCCATTTCTGACTCGCTCTTGAGCAAGGGCAGGGCTTTTTCGAGCAGGTAGATTGTCGGGTAGAGTCCTTCTGCCTTGGCTACAATCTTTTGCGCAAGAAGTTCATCGAGCAGCTGGCGCCAGAATTTCTTGCTTTTGTTCTTCCCTACCCCATAGGTTTTCAGACGATCGTGTCCAAGCTCGAGGAGTTTTCTGTTGCGGCTGCCGGTGACGATGTCTATAATATACGTTGCCCCGAAGCGCTGGTCGGTACGGGCGATTGCCGACAGGATCATCTGGGCTTCCCGTGTACAGTCGACCATTTCCTTGGTGCCGAGGCAGATATCGCATGATGCGCAATTCTCTTTCGGATAGGATTCCCCGAAATGGTCGAGCAGGATCTTTCTCCGGCAGACTGATGATGATGCGAAGGTGACTACCTTCGAGAGGGCATCGAGAGCTTTGCCCCGCTCTTGTTCGTCGATGATGGTATCGATGAAGAATCGGACCTTCGGGATATCTCCCTGGGAAAAGAGCAGGGTGCAGTGGGCCGGCTCTCCGTCACGTCCTGCACGACCGGTTTCCTGGTAATAGCCCTCGATACTTTTGGGAAGGTCCGCATGGATGACGAAACGGATATTTGGTTTGTCGATCCCCATGCCGAACGCTATAGTTGCAACGATGATGTCCGTTTCATCTCTGATGAAGGCCTCCTGGTTCCTCCGTCGTTCGTCATCAGGAAGTCCCGCGTGGTACGGCAGCGCGCGGATCCCCTTTTTCTGCAGCATCTTTGCTGTTTCGTTGACACTCTTGCGGCTTGTGCGGTAGATGATACCCGCCTGGCCGCTGTGCCTCCTGAGTAGTTCCAGCAGTTGCTGCCGACCGTTCTCCTTGAACAGGACTTCGTAGGTGAGGTTCGGGCGATCGAATGATGCCCGTATAACCAACGGGCAGCGCAGGCCAAGTTTGCCGAGCGTATCTGCCTGTACCCGGTGCGTCGCCGTTGCCGTGAAGGCGGCTATCGGGACATCGGGAAGCAGTTCGCTTATGCTCGACAGGGTCAGGTAGTCTGGTCGGAAATCATGCCCCCATTCCGACATGCAGTGTGCTTCATCTATGACAGCCAGGCTTACCGGGGACTCACCGAGGAGCTGCCGGAACCCTTCCTGCGCGAACCGTTCCGGAGCGACATAGAGCAGGTCAAGGTGACCATTGCGGAACTGTCCTGCTATCTCGGACTGCTCGAAAGGTGGAAGAGTACTGTTGAGGTATGCGGCCCTGATACCGTTTGCCCGGGCCCCGTCGACCTGGTCTTTCATCAGGGCGATCAATGGGCTCAGGATCAGTGCGGTCCCTTCCAGTATGACAGCGGGGAGCTGGTAGCAGAGCGATTTTCCGCCTCCTGTCGGCATCACGGCAAACACGTCCCTGCCATCGAGTATCGCTCTGACGATCTCTTCCTGGTTTGGACGGAATCCGGAAAACCCGAACACCTTGTGGAGAGTGCTACGCAACTTTTTCACTCCTTCCAGAACGAGGGATAGAACATGACCAGCACGGAAAACATTTCAAGTCTGCCGGTGAGCATGTTGAAGGTCAGGAACCACTTGCCGAATGTCGAAATGTCGCTGAAGTTGTGCGATGGTCCGACTGCTCCGAAACCTGGTCCAATATTGAACAGCGAGGCGACAATAGCACTCATGGCACTTGCTATATCCATGCCATCTGTCAGGGTCATGACCATACCGCCGATGACGATCATGAAGATGTTGACGATAAAGTACGTGACGGCCAGCGAGATGACCGGCTGCTCTATGGTGCGTCCGTTGATGCGAACAGGGATGACTGCGAGGGGCTGGAGGAATTTCCTGCCGTTGGCGTAGAGGTACTTGCTGATGATTTCGTAATGCACGACCTTGATGCCGCTGGTTGTCGAGCCGGCGCAGGCGCCTATGAAGCAGCATGCAATGATGATCATCTGGGCGGCTGCAGGCCAGAGCTCGTAATCCGTGGTGGTGAAGCCGGTAGTCGTCAGGATGGAGACAACCTGGAAGGTGGCGTGCCTCGCTGCATCGAGCGGGCTTTCATGGCCGCCAACCAGCGAGAGGATGAGGGTTGCCGATATCGCGAAAAAAAGGACGAACCCGATGTACCATCGCAGTTCCGTGTTTTCCTTCAGAGGGTCCCAGTTCTTTTTCAGGAGATGGTAATGCAGCATGAAGGTCATGCCGCCAAGGAACATGAAGATGATTGTTATCCAGTCGAACCAGGCGTTGTCATAATGGCCAAGGCTGGCGTTTTTCGTGGAGTAGCCGGATGTCGAGACGGTGCCGAAGGCGTGGCAGAGGGAGTCGAACAGTGGCATGCCGAACCCCCAGAGCAGGAGTGACTGCAGCATGATCATGCCGAGGTAGATTCCCCAGAGCCACATGGCGGCTTCCTTGACCCGCGGGAGAAATTTCTCTCCGGTGATGACCTGTCCGGGATCAGCTTCGGCTTTATAGAGCTGCATGCCGCCGATGCCGAGGAGCGGCAGGAGGATGATGGTTACCATGATGAATCCCATGCCACCAATAAGATGGGTCATGCTTCGCCAGAAGAGCAGCCCGTGCGGAAGCGCTTCTATATCGTCAAGGATGGAAGCCCCGGTTGTCGTGTAGCCCGACATCATTTCGAAAAATGCGTCGGTAAACGAGGGGATCGAGCCATGTATGATGAAGGGAAGGGCGGATACGGAGGATACGAGTATCCAGCCGAATGAGACGATGAAGACGCCATCGCGGATGGTCAGGTCCCTGTTCTTGCGGAAACCCCACCATACAGGGGCCCCTGTAGCTGCGGTCAGTGCGATCGAGATAAGGAATGCGATACTGTCCCCTTCGCCGTACAGGAGTGCTACAGCCAGGGGGAAAAGCATTGTCGCTGCAATGAAGAGCAGTAGTGTGCCGAGTACGTGGGCTATGGAGGGGTAGTTCATCCTGTCTCTATGCTTGCTGGATTGTTACTGGAACAGTTGCTGAGCTTCTCTGATGCTTTTGGTGGTCGAGACGACGATGGTGCGTTCACCAGGCTGGATGGTTGTGTTGTCATCAGTCAGCATGCAGGCGCCATTGCGTAAGACTCCTGCAACCATGATATTCTTGTCCTGCAGCTGGGAGCGGAGTTTGCCAAGCCGCTTTTTCGTGATCGGTGAACCGGGGGCAGCAACGAGCTCTATGGCTTCGGCGTCGACGCCGTGGAGGTGGGCAACAGAGATCAGCTCTCCCATACGGATGAATTTCATGATCTCGTTGGCCGCCGATATTTTCATGTTCAGGGCGATATCGAGCCCTATGGTCGATGCCAGAACCAGATAATCTTCCTTACGTACCAGTGCAATGGTCTTTCCTTCTTTGCCCTGGGGATCGACATTTGTCCTGTTCATGATATGCTTGGCCAGGAGGCAGCTGATGATGTTAGTCTCGTTGTTGTCAGTCGCAGCGATGAAAATGTCCATATCCATGATACCGCCCAGCACCATGACATTGACATCTGTGCCGTCGCCGAGCAGGATATCGGCATGCTTGATGTGCGAGGCCAGTTCCTCGGCTTTTACCGGGTCGCGTTCTACCAGCTTGATCTTGACGCTTTTGCCGAGCAGTTCCGCGACGCGGGCGCCTACCATGCCGCCGCCAACGATCATGATCCGCTGGATCGGGCGTTCACGCATACCCATCAGCTGGATGAATCTTGGCATGTGCTGTTCGTCAAGCATGAAAAAGACCTGGTCGTTGGGCAGAATGGTGTCGTTGTCGCCAGGGATGATGGTGTTGATGCCCCTTGCTATGGCGACTATCCGGAATGGCAGGTCGGCATAGGTGTTCCGGATCTCCTCGATGGTCTGGTTGATGAGCGGCATGCTCCCGCCAGCCCTGAGTGCGCAGACTTTCATGCCGCCTTCCCCGATATCGATCACGTCGTTAGCCGCGGCCCGCATCACCAGCATGGCGATTTCCTTCGACACAAGCTCCTCGGGATGGATGACCATGTCGATCTTGAAATCGTTTTTGTTGAGGAATGAGTTTTCGTAGCCGTATTCCGGGGAGCGGACACGGGCGATCTTTCCCTTGATTCCGAACCTGTCGGCAATGATCGAGGCGATCATGTTGACAGAGTCCTGGTCGGTGACAGCTATCATCAGGTCTATCGATTCCGCACCTGCGCGTTTCCAGCAGGACAGCTCCATTGCGTTGCCGTCAATTATTTTTGCGTCCAGTTCGGCCTGTGCGCTGCTGATCAACTGTGGGTTTGACTCGATGATGGTGATATTGTAGCCTTCATCCACAAGGCGCCTTGCAAGGTGCAGCCCAACCCCGCCAAGGCCTATGATTAGAATATTCCTGACTCCCATGGGTCGTATTACTCTTCGTTCTCCAGGTACATATTGAACGTAATCTACTAAAAATAAGCTCCTGCCCTTACCTTCAGTGCCCGTTTTCCGCTATCTGGTTTGGAGAAGGTATCGGGTGTTATATTTTAGATGTGCCCTGCAGACAGAGGGTCGTTTTTCATGAAAAAGCAATGCAATGGAAGGAAACGGTGGAGTGGGAAAAATATTGATTGTATTTGCACATCCTGCATTTGAAAAGTCCAGGGTCAACCGGCAGCTGATGAGGGAGCTTGCTTCAGTTCCCGGTGTCACGCTTCATGATTTGTACGAGCAGTACCCGGATGGGGATATCGATGTGGTGACTGAACGAGAGTGCCTCGAGGAGCATGACGTGATACTCTTTCAGTTTCCCCTGTTCCTTTTCGGTATTCCTGCACTTCTCAAGGAGTGGATGGATCTTGTACTCGTGCATGGCTGGGCTTTTGGCCAGGGCGGAGGTGCACTTCGGGGCAAGTTGTTCAGCTGCGTTCTCAGTACAGGTGGCAGCAGAAGCTCCTATTCGAAGACCGGCGCTAACAGGTTTACTGTCCGTGAGCTGCTGGCACCTCTGGAGCAGGTTGCCAACCTGTGCCGTATGCGTTTCCTGCCGCCGTTCGTGGTCCATGGAACCAATGTCATAACCCGTGAAGGCATACAGAATGCGGCTGCAGGATACCGTGTCGTGCTGCAGCGACTTGGAGATGATGCTCCGCCGCAGCCAGGTGATTTTGATGAAGGCGCTTATCTGAACGATATTCTTTCTGCAAAGGAGGACGCAGGTCATGCATGAAGGGGGGTTCCTTTACCAGGCGTTTGTTTACCTGACAGCGGCTGTCGTTTCAGTCCCGATAGCCAAGAAGCTGGGGCTTGGCTCTGTGCTTGGGTATCTCGTGGCAGGTATCGTGATCGGGCCGTTTGCCCTGGGGTTGATTGGCCATGAGGGCGCAGGGGTCATGGAGTTTGCCGAGTTCGGTATCATCATGATGCTTTTTCTCATAGGGCTCGAACTCGAGCCGAAGATGATCTGGCGCCTCAAGCGCTCCATACTTGGCATGGGTGGGGCGCAGGTCGTTGTTTCTGCGTTGTTGATAACCGCAGTGGCCATGCTGTCAGGATATGCATGGCAGACCGGTCTTGCGCTTGGCCTGGTGCTGGCACTCTCTTCCACGGCGATCGTGCTCCAGTCACTGCAAGAGAAGGGGCTTTTGAAGACCGACGGAGGAAAGAATTCGTTTTCGGTACTGCTGTTCCAGGATATAGCCATTATTCCAATTCTTGCGTTGTTGCCACTCCTGGCTGTCGGGGGGGATGACGCTGCTGGCTATCATGGTGGTGGCGGGCATCACGGCGCAGCTGAGTGGCTCGAGGCGTTGCCGATCTGGGGGCAGGCTGGTGTCGTGCTCGGTGTTGTCGCAGGCATCGTGCTCGTTGGCCATTACCTGCTCAATCCCGTTTTTGGCTTTATTGCCCGAACAAGGCTTCGCGAGCTGTTTACCGCCGCAGCGCTTCTCCTTGTCGTCGGGGTTACCATATTGATGGGGATGGTGGGGCTGAGCCCGGCTCTTGGCACTTTTCTTGCGGGGGTTGTGCTTGCCCAGAGTGAGTATCGGCATGAACTCGAGACCAATATCGAGCCGTTTAAGGGATTGCTTCTCGGACTGTTTTTCATTGCTGTTGGGGCATCGATTGACTTTCACGTGATCGCAGCTTCGCCTCTCGTGATTTTCCAGTTGGTGGTAGGGCTCATAGCCTTGAAATTCATTGTCCTCGTGCTGGTTGCCAGGATATTCAGCATGAGCTTCGATAATATCCTGCTGTTCGGTTTTGCCCTGGCCCAGGGCGGAGAGTTTGCGTTCGTTCTCTTTTCTTTCGGTGTGCAGAACGGGGTGTTCGAGCCCGTACTGGTCAAGCCCATGATTGCCGTTGTCGCCATAACCATGGGGTTGACGCCCATGTTTCTCCTTTTTAATGAAAAGGTGCTTCAGCCCAGGTTCGGTACGAAGGAGCAAGAGAGGACGAGTAGTGACGATACTTTGCGTGGACAAGGGATCGAGGAGCAGGGCAAGGTCATTATCGCAGGTTTCGGGCGTGTCGGAAGTACGGTCGGACGTTTTATGCAGGCCAATGATGAGTCGGCAACCTACCTCGATATCGATCCGGATAACGTGGACCTGCTGCGCAAGCTCGGCCTTGACGTCTATTACGGTGATGCGTCCCGTTACGAACTTCTCCATGCGGCTGGAGCCGAACAGGCCAGTCTCCTGATCATCGCTGTCGACGATCCTGAAAAAACCGTTGCCATAGCCCGGACGGCCATGAAGCACTTTCCCAGACTGAAAATTATTGCACGTACCGCAGGTCTGGGGGATTCGCATGAGCTGATAGGCATGGGGATAGACCATATTTATCCCGAAACGCTCGATACGGCCCTGCGCATCGGTGTCGATGCACTGGCCATCCTGGGTCACAGGCGGTACCATGCTGTGCGGGCCATGCACACCTTCCGGCGTCACGAGGAACGCCATATCCATGAACTGGCGAAGCTTGGTCATGACCGCAAAGAGCTTATCCGCGAAGCCAAGAAACGGATCGAGGACCTCGAAGAGCTGATGCTGGCAGAAAAGCGTGATATGCATAGCGATAAGGAGCTTGGCTGGGATGCCTCCGGGCATATTTCTGACGAGGGCCACATGCGGGAGTGAAGCTACAGACAAAGCCCGGGAGATACTGTTTCCCGGGCTTTACTGTATAGGTACAGCACAGTCGCACTGTGGCTGCTCTATGTTGCAGGGTGGTTATTTGCCCACAGGAATCCAGGCGTTGACCACCGCTTCGTTTTCCTGCATCCAGGTGTTGGCGACGGTTTCGATATCCTCGTCAGATTCCTCGATCTTCAGCATCAGGTCAGCCAGTTCGGCATCGGTGAGCGACATGTTGCGAAGGAATGCTGCAAGTTCAGGCTTGTCCTCTTCAAGGTCCTTGCGTCCCATGATGTGGATATTGCCGGTTTTCCATACCTGCTTGTCTTCATCCTGTTCGAGGAATTTCAGGTCCCAGCGACCAAACATCCAGTGAGGTCTCCAGGCCGTGACAACGATCCACTCCTTGTTTTCGACTGCATTCTTCAGGGCAGCAGTCATGGCTGGACCGCTCGAGGTGAGCAGTTCCACGTCGAGGTCGTAGTCCTTGATCAGCTGTTCAGTGGTTTTCATGATGCCAGCTCCTGCATCGATGCCTGTAATCTTGCCATCGAACTTCGCAGCATTGGACTTGATTTCCGAGATCTTGTCGATGGTGACATAGGCGGGAACCGCAAGGCCGCTCTGGGTTCCTTCGTAGACATGGCCAAGGTCGATGACGTCGTCACTGAACTTGTCGAGGTAGTCTTTGTGCAGGACGGGGAGCCAGGTTTCCATGAAAGCGTCCTTGTCGCCCTGCGCAACAGCGGTGTATGCCGGGCCGACGTCAGCTGCAGTAAGCGTGACCTGATAGCCCATTTTTTCCTCGAGCGCCTCTTTGGCAAGATGGGTGTAGGCGACACCTTCCGCCCAGTTGACGTAGACCAGGTCGGCTGTTTTAGCTTCTCCTTCTGCTGGGTCTGTTCCTGACTGGCTACAGCCCGAGAGCATGAACACCGAGCCGAGCACGGCGGCGCAGAGCAGTGAGAAAAGCTGTTTCGTTTTTGAGAGAGTCAGCATGTAATGCCTCCTTGTGTCTGGTTGATGAGTTGTTTTTTGCCTGTTGGTGCGTCAGTTTCTTTTCCCCAGTGACTGGGTGACCCGGTCAAGGAAAATAGCGAGTATTACGATAGATATGCCGCTTTCGAAGCCAAGGCCGATTTTTAGCTGGGTGATGCCCTTGAGTACCTCGTTACCTAGTCCTCCAGCTCCGATCATGCCTGCGATAACAACCATCGAAAGAGCGAGCATGATCGTCTGGTTGACACCTGCCATAATTGTTGGCAGCGCGACCGGCAGTTCGGCTTTGAAGAGCATTTGCATCGGTGTGGACCCGAATGCAGTGGCGGCTTCACGGATCTCCCCGGGAACCTGCCGGATGCCGAGGCTGGTGAGCCGCACAGCGGGGGGCAGCGAGAAGATCAGTGTTGCGATAACGCCGGGAACCGCTCCGAGCTGGAAGAACAGGACGGCTGGAATCAGGTAGACGAATGCCGGAAGTGTCTGCATGACGTCGAGTACCGGGCGGACAATGCGTTCGACAATGTCGTTTTTTGCTGCCAGGATGCCGAGTGGAACGCCGATGATAAGGGCGATCACTACCGAGGTGATCACCAGTGCCAGCGTGTCCATGGTGACATCCCAGAAACCCATGATATGTATCAGGTACATGCCCAGGAGCGTGAATATCCCTGTTCCTATGCCAGAGCGCCAGAATGCGATGCCGGCGAAGAGCGCGATCATGAGGTATGGCCCGGGTAGCAGCAAGGTTGCCTGGAATGCCTGGAGGACCGCGCTGATGAGCTCTCTCGTGGTATCGAAAAAGCCATCGAAGTTTGCTGTCAGCCAGGTGATCAGTGCTTCGAACCCGCGTCCGATGTCAAGAAGTGTTCGTAGTTGCTGTTCCATCGTATTCATGCCTCCTTCCCTGGTGTTGTTGCTTCTTCATCGAGCTGCTCACTCAGCGGTACGGGAGTCTCCTCGTCTTCCATGGACTTGCTGAGTTCCGCCAGGATCGACGCCCGGTCGACTACGCCCATGAGGCGCCCCTCTTCATCGAGTACGGCTACCGGCAGGCTTGTTTCCAGTGCAGTTGTCAGGAGGTTGGCGATCGGGGTGTCGGGAGTGGTGGTGAATACCTGGTCGGAGACCACGGGCGTGAGATCGTCCTTTTTCTCCCGGACCAGCCGCACTGCATCGTCGATAGTGACAATGCCCTTCAGCTTGCGCGCTGCATCAACAGCCATGATGGCTGGTATGCGGGCCTGCTCCATCTTGCGTATAGCTGCCTTTGGTCCCTCTTTGTGCAGCCCTACCGTCGGTGCTTTGAGCATGATTGACGAGACTGTGATGATTTTGGTCTGATCCACATTCTGTACGAATGCGCGCACATAGTCATTGGCGGGATTGGTCAGGATCTGTTCCGGGGTGCCTATCTGGATCACTTCCCCGTCTTTCATGATGGCAATCCTGTCGCCGAGCTTGAGTGCTTCGTCCAGGTCGTGGGTAATGAAGATGATGGTTTTCTGCATGCTGGCCTGCAGTTCGATGAGCTCGTCCTGCATCTGTGTACGGATGAGTGGGTCGAGGGCACTGAATGCCTCGTCCATAAGGAGCACTTCCGGGTCGTTTGCAAGCGCTCGGGCAAGGCCGACTCGCTGCTGCATGCCTCCCGATAGTTCCGACGGGTACTGCTGTTCATACCCTTTGAGCCCGACCTGTTCAAGGGCTTTCATTGCCCGTTGTTCCCGTTCACCCTTTTCCATCCCTGAAAGCTCGAGTCCGTATTCCACGTTAGAGAGCACGGTGCGGTGCGGAAGGAGAGCGAACTGCTGGAATACCATGGAGAGCTTGTTGCGCCGGGTTTGAAGAAGCTCCCGCTTGTTCATTTTCATGATATCCTGCCCGTCGATGAGTACTTCACCACGGGAAGGTTCTATAAGGCGATTCAGGCAGCGAATCACGGTTGATTTACCGCTTCCCGAAAGGCCCATAATGACGAAGGTTTCCTGCTTTTCGACAGTGAAACTGGCATTGTTGATGCCGAGGGTGTTTCCTGTCTTCCTGAGGATCTCCTCCTTTGATTTTCCCTCATCGATCAAGGCGAAGGCCCGCGACGGAGACGGGCCAAACACCTTGTAGAGGTTTTTTACTTCAATAATGCTCATGGCATTGTGTCCTCTGTTATGCCCATGCGGGCAGTTTCCGGCAACTAGAAATAGTAGCCGAAGTTGACGTTGAAGCGGGTTTCCCAGTCATCTTCCGCACCTTCTGTTAAACCGGTATCCCAGTCGCCGCCAATCCATGGATGGTTCTTGCCCATCGCGACATCGACATAGGTGTAGACAGGGCCGGCAGTGACAAGAACGCCAGGCACGAGCTGCTGGGTATCATTCATACCAGCTTCAAGCTTCTGCGTATAGGTGTAGTCAACATAGAACTGCAGGTTTGTGACCGGGCCGAACTCGACCGGGACGCTGTAGGCGACACCTGCGACATACATGTTCGCTTCTGCTGCGACATGATACGTTGAGCCATAAGCGCCCATCGGAACGGCAGTCAGCTTGTTGCCGTCGTTATCCTTGGCGTTGTAGTCGTAGTTGACAAACTCGGTCTTGATGTTCCAGTTGCCCATGTTGCCTTCCAGGTGGCCGGCAAACGCATAGGCTGTTTCGGAGTCGTCAAGTTCACTATTGTAGAGCTGACCGACCTGTGCTGAGGCACCGACTTCCCAGCATGGAGTGAGCTGGTAAGCAACGCGTGCGTTGATGGTGTTGAGCTCTTTGAGATCAGCATCATCGGTCGCAACAACATCATAAGAGTAACGTGACGCGATATCGTTGTCACCATTGAGTGAACCGTTGGGTTCTGCCTGGCGGAAGTAAGCGAGCTGGAGCTCGAGATCTTCCGTCGGGGTGTAGTCGAGCCCGACACCCATGTCGTAGTCATCCTCGAGGCCTACGTAGTACGGGGTCTGGAACCACCAGGAGTGCGAGGCGTAGGTGGTGATGCCGAATGGTTTCTGGAACACACCGAGTTTTCCGTAGAGGTCCTCGTCGAGCTGGTAGCCGAAGTAGCCATGGTGGATGAAGTGGGCATCAGAATCCGGATAGAAACGGTACTCGAAGCTGAGGTCGATGCCTCCTTTTATTCCGTCGACATTCAGGCGCCAGGTGTCCCAGGTGAACTGGGTGGCGTCGGGGTTGTTTTCCCAGCTTTTGCTGTAGATGTTGTAGCGCAAGGCACCGCCAATGGTGAACCCTTCTTCTTCAGCCGCCATTGCCGCCTGGGATGGCACCATGAATGACGAGAGCGCAGCACCGAGCGCAAGGTGCTTCATTCCAGTCGTCAGGTGTTTTCTAAAGGTCATTACTGCCTCCTTTTTAGGTTTGTTGTGTTGCATACAACAGGTCCAGGGCGTCATGGCCGCCACAGCGTCCGGCGGGGTACTTTAACCCCGCGATACATGGCTGGATGCAGGTCATGAAAACTCCTGAAGCCTGCAAAATCGATCAGATGCCGAAAACATCGGCCAGCCCCGGATACGGGGCGAAAAAACAGTTCATCGAGAAACGGGATGGTATTTCGTGCGTGGAGCTGCAGCCCGGGCTGAAAAAATGTCGGCCGCGGGGTCACACTCAGCGTGCACAGGCAGGCTCTACTGGACGATCCAGTGAAGCCTGAGAGGAGCTTCAGCAGTTGATGGATACTATCGTGGATCGTGATAGCTAAAGAATGTGCCATCCATATGGGGGATGGTTCGCTCAGATGATGTTATAGTAAAGAACGGAGCGTTGTTCCATCTGGCTGCTGAAGCGCAACATACGGTGTACCCGGTATTTGGTAGTTACAGTGTATCACTCCTTTTCATTTTTCCCAAGTGCCAGCATGGGAAACCCTTCGAGTGGACCGAGTTTATTGCGGTCATGCTGTATCCTTGGTGTACTCTGCAGGTAGGCGCAGATCAGGTTCGTCAGTGATGCCAGCGAATCAATGTGGGTGCGCTCGTGCCCGTGTGAGGCATCGAGCCCGAAGCAGATAAGCGCGGTGCGCAGGTCGTTGCCTGCCGATAGCGCTGAAGCAGCATCTGACCTGTAGTGGCGGAAGACGTCACGAACGTAGGGGATGCTCTGTTCTTCGCAGAGCTGGATGAGGCGGTGTGTCAGGTGGTAGTCGTAAATAGCTCCCTGGTCGCGCATGGCGATGATGACGGTGTCTTCCCTTGAGTTCTGCCCCGGGGCGACGGTCGAGTTGTCGATGGCTACCATGGCGGCGATATTGCCGGTCAGGATGGATGATGCCCCGGTGCCTTCTTCTTCTGAGATGGTGAAGAGTGGATGGCAGGTGACTGGCAGTGTCGCCCCTGTGTCCCTGAGCGCCTTGATGGCTGTAAGCTGGCAGGCTACGCCGGCTTTGTTGTCGAGGTGGCGGGCCTTGATGAAGCCGCTCTGGGTAACTTCCGGTGCGGAGTCGACAGCGATAATATCTCCTACGTTGAAGCCGAGGGTTTCGAGGTCTGCCCGGGTGTAGACCTTTTCATCGATACGGACTTCGAGGTTGTCCCAGGTGACCGGCTGTGTGTCGACCTCTTCGTTATAGACGTGGCCGGATGCTTTGAGCGGTTGTATGGTGCCGCGGAAGGAGCGGTTGTCGGTGAAGATGGTGACCCGGGCCCCTTCGGCAAAGCGGGCTGGCCAGTGACCGATCATGGCTATGCCGAGCCTTCCGTTCGGCTTGAGTTCCCTGACTATAGCTCCGATGGTGTCGAGGTGGGTGACGATAGCTCTGTCGAGCAAAGGTTTCTCGCCTTGCAGTGTGGCCCTGATAGCTCCCCGTCGAGTGAGTTCGAACGGGATTTTCATCGATTCGAGCTCACGCCCTACGGTGTGGACGATCTGGTCTGTGTACCCTGTCGGGCTTGGTATAGCAAGGAGTTTGAGGAGGGTTTCCTTGAGGTAGTCGGTATCTATAGGGATCATGGTATCGATCTGGCAATACTTTGAGGGAAAAGAAAATCTAGGAACCGTTCCGCTGTTGGCTGTGGTTCATGGTTTGCAAGTCCGGGACGTTCGTTGGCTTCGATAATGACGTACGTGCTCTTTTCGGGGGAGGCAACAAGGAGGTCGAGTCCTGTCACAGGAATACCCAGTATATGGGCTGCCTGGCGGGCTGCTTTGGCAAGTGCCGGATGGAGTCTCGGTGTGACATCGTGGATGGTGCCCCCGGTATGCAGGTTGGCTGTCTTGCGCACTTCGAGTTCCGTGCCTTTTGGCAAGACTGTCTCGAGTGAGAAACCAGCTTTCGAGACAGTCCTTTTCAGTTCGTCGTCGATCGGAATGCGGCTTTCCCCCTGTGAGGCACGTTCCCTGCGCCGGCTCTGTTTTTTGACGAGATCGAGGATCGTATGTTGTCCGTCGCCTGTTATTTTCGGGGGTTTGCGCACGGCAGCGGCTACTACCTTGTAATCGATGACGATAATGCGCAGGTCCATGCCTTCTACCATCTCCTCGAGCAGGACTTTTGCGCTGAACTGTTCGGCTTTGTCGATTGCTGCCATGAGTTCGTCAGGCGAGGTGACGTTGACCGTGATACCAAGTCCCTGTTCGCTGTCAGCAGGTTTGACGACCAGGTTGCCATGTGTTTCGAGGAACCGGAGGTTCTGCTCTTTCGTTGTTGCGGTCATCTGTGCCGGTACCTTGAGCCCGGCATTCTGGAGCAGTCTGTGGGTAATCTGCTTGTCGGCACATCGGCTCATGGCGATAGCCGAGGTGAGCTCCGTGAGCGATTCTCGACAGATGACGCTCATGCCACCGAAAGACAGCCGGAAATAGTTGTCGACAGGGTCGAGGATATCGACGCGGATTCCCCTTCGGCGGGCTTCGTTGACGATGAGTGTCGAGTAGGGGTTGAGCTTTCCTTCGGGTTGTGGGCCGGAAAAGAGTTTTTCGTTGATGGCATTCTTGTTCTTGACCGTGAAGACCGGAACCTGGACGAATCCGAGCTTCTGGTACAGCTCTATGGCTGCCTCGTTGCTGTGCAGGACCGACAGGTCGATGAAGCTGCGCCCTTTCGACTTGTAATAGCCGGCTACATGCTGGACCAGCTGCAGTCCGATCCCCGAATGCTCGGCCTGCGGGTCGACGGCAAGCGCCCAGAGACTGGAGCCGTTTTCCGGATCGTCGAATGCTGCGCTGTGGTCGATGCTCATGCAGACGGCAATGACCTGTTCAGAGGCGTTTTCAACCGCGACCCAGTAGTGGATACACCGTTTCTGACGGATATCTCTCAGGAAATCGGGGTCGGAAGGGACCATGTCGTGTATACTGTAGATCCAGTTGACCCGATCGATATCCTTGAGCGGGTGCAGGGGGCGTATGGAGAACATACCGGTTGTTTCCTGCAGGGGTTGGTACTCGTCAAGCCAGAGCCGATAGGTGTAGGAAGGGTCGATAAAGAGGTTCTGCGGAGCATATGAAAGTACGACTTGGGGATCGCGCAGGTAGAAAGCGATATCGCGGTACCCTTCTTTTTCATCCCTGAGGATTTCAGCGATACGGGTGTTGTCGCGGAAGGTGTGGCCAAAGATGATCCTGCCCCATCCGCATTCGATGACTACATCCTTTTTGGGAAGGTCTGCAGGTTTACCCCAGCTTTTCATGCTGGGTGACTGCATGGGGACCAGTTGCTCCTCCCGCCTCTGTTTCTTTGTCATACGCCTTGCTCCTGGAGCCAGTATTCAAGAAGTGTGATCTGCCAGAGTTTGGAGCCCCTGAGGGGCGTGAGGTGCGCCTTGGGGTCCTTGAAGAGAGGCTGGACATACGCGGGATTGAATATCCCCCTCTCTTTCGCCTGCTGGCTGCTGAGTATATCCCTTGCCATGTCGAGGTAGTCGCCTTCCAGGTATTTGAGGGCGGGTACCGGGAAATAGCCTTTGGGGCGGTCGATGACCTCGTGGGGGATAACCCGCCGACCTACCTCTTTGAGGATGTGCTTGCCTCCCTGGGGAAGCTTGCATCGTGCTGGGATTTTTGCAGCGAGTTCTACCAGTTCATGGTCGAGGAACGGAACCCGGGCCTCAAGGCCCCATGCCATCGTCATGTTGTCGACCCGCTTGACTGGATCATCGACAAGCATGATGGTGCTGTCGATCCTGAGTGCTTTGTCTACTGACTCATTCGCTCCAGGAGTATTGAAATGGGATGCTACGAACTGCCTGGCAAAGTCTTCTTCGACATATTGCCTGGTCACAGCTGCACTGTATTCTTTGAAATCACGATCGAAAAAGACCTTGGCATAGGTATCGACGGCGCACTCAGGATCGGTGTCGACCATGGGGGGATACCAGTGGTAGCCGGCAAAGACTTCGTCAGCCCCCTGGCCGCTCTGTACAACCCTGACATGCTTGCCGACTTCACGGGAGAGCAGGTAGAAGCCTATGACGTCATGGCTGACCATCGGTTCCGACATGGCTCGTATGCATCGGGAGAGATTGGCCTGCAGCTCCCTGTGGTCCACGAAAATCCTGTGGTGGTCGGTGCCGTAATGTTCAGCTATGATGTCGGAGTACCTGAACTCGTTGCCCTCTTCTTCTGCAACATCCTCGAATCCGACCGAAAAGGTGCTGAGCCCTTCCTGCCCAAGTTCACTGAGCAGGCCGACTACCAGCGAGGAGTCAAGTCCCCCTGACAGGAGCACGCCCACCGGGACGTCGGCTACCAGCCTTCGCCTGACAGCCAGGAGCAGTTTCTGGTGCACCAGGTCTATCCATTCCTCCTCTGTCCTGTTCTCGTCTTCTGGTGTTCGGCTGTAATCAGGTGACCAGTAGAGTTCCCTGGTTGTGCGTCCGTCAGGTTCTATGCGCATCCATGTTGCCGGTGGTAGCTTGCGGACTCCCCTGAACATGGTATGTGGTGCAGGTACTACCGAATGGAAGCTCATGTAGTAGTTCAGGGCGGCTGGATCTATGCAGGTATCAATGTTACCGCTCCTGAGCAGGGCGGGAAGTGTGGAGGCAAAGCGGATGTGATCGGTATCCTTCGTGTAGTAGAGGGGCTTGATGCCGAGACGGTCACGAGCCATAAATATGCGCCCGGTGTCACGTTCCCATACAGCGAAGGCGAACATGCCCTGCAGATGGTCAACGCATCGCTCTCCCCAGGCATGGTAGGCCTTGAGGATGACTTCGGTGTCGGAGTGGGAAAAAAAATCGTACCCTTTTGCCTGCAGTTCAGTTCGAAGTTCGGGGTAGTTGTATATCGCTCCATTGAAGACCAGGACTAGTCCCAGCGCGGGATCTGTCATTGGCTGGTAGGCGCAGTCGGACAGATCTATGATTTTAAGGCGCCTGTGGCCGAGGCAGAGGGTATTGTGGGAAAATACCCCCACCCCGTCGGGTCCCCTCTCTGCCATCTCGTCGAGCATGGCCTGTACTCCTGCTGTCGATGCGGGGGTGGCATCGAAACGCATCTCTCCGGCTATTCCGCACATGGTATATTCTTCTGTGTCGTTCAGGTTACGCCCGGAAAGAACGAACTCATGCCGCTACCCCGGGATACTGATGGTTGAGGTTGACGAGAGGTTTTCCTTGTACCCAATATAGGCAAAAACGAGCCAGCGTAAAAAGAGGGTAACGAGTTCGTTACCCTTATTTCTCTCTGTGTCGTACCTTGTCGGCAAGGTTACTGAACATGTCCGCAACATCTTGACGGCTCTTTTCAGCTTTGTCTACAAGCTTTTCCCAGTTGTCTTCACCTGTTTTCATCAGGTCTGTGAGTTGTTCTCTGATATCCGACTTCCGGTTTTCCAGCTCATCGAGTTTTTTATAATACTGTTTGCGAATATCAGCCGAAAGCTCGTCTACCTGAGCTTTGAGTTTGTCTGACTGGGCGTCCCACGCCTTGAGCTCTTTCTCTAGCTTGTCACGGTAGTCATGTTTCTTTGTCATTGTATCCCCCTTTTGTGTATATGGTTTTTCATGGGGGAAAACAGAACCCCTGCCCGTTAACTAGTATAAGGCATGAAGAAGGGAAATCGTTTCCCGTACTGAGAGATCAGAGGAATTCAGCTACTTCGGCGAGTGGCTTGCGTGATTTTGGACGGCCCTTGGCACCCGGGGCAGCATAGCCGAGGGGAGTGATGGCGAAAACGTCTTCTCCGGAGCCGAGTTCAAGAGCAGGGTAGAGGATAGCCGGATCGAATGCGGCAATCCAGCAGGTCGCAATACCCTCGTAGGAAGCGGCAAGGATCATGTGGTCCATGGCGATGGCCAGGTCAGTTTCCAGGGAGTTGTAGCTATCCTGTCTGCGTACCCATGCCTGGTCACGGCATCCGGTGACAATGAGGATGTGCGGGGCTGAACGCAGCCAGTCTGCAGGATAGGAGGAGCAGATGGCGTCAAGCAGATCGGGAGAACTGACGAGTTTGAACTTCCATGGCTGAAGGTTTTTGGCCGATGGAGCCATCCTTCCCGCATTGAGGATCCGCTCGAGGACATCCTGCTCGACAGGCTGGTTTTTCTGGAATTCACGGATGCTGTACCGTTGTTCGATCAATGTGGAAAAGTTCATAGAGCGTTGTCTCCTCTCGCGAGTTTTTTGAGATTGTCGAGATCTGATGGCTTGCCGATCGCAATGATTGTCCCCTGTTGCTGGATTACTTCCGCTGGCCTTGGGCTACTGTGCATTTCCCCGCCAGGCAGTTTATATCCTACCGGACTCACCATAAGCTTGTTATAGAGATCTGCTTCACGAAACGATTTACCTACCAGGCTGGATTTTGCCGAGATGGTGAACTGCGCCATTTGCAGATCGGTGTTTCTGGCGTCGTTAAGCTCCTCCAGGTATTCTTCAAGTCCTGGATCTATGAGCAGGTTGGCCATTTTTCTCCCTGCAGACTTGTAAAGAAGTACGACCTTGTCAGCGCCGGCGCGCATCAGCTTCGTGCGGGATTCCTCGCAGTCTGCCCTTGCGACAATGTGAAGCCCTGCCCGGAGTGTTCTTGCTGTGAGGACGATAAAAACGTTTTCTGCGTCCGAGTTGGTTGCGGCAATCAGCCCTTTTGCCCGGTCTATGCCAGCTTCCCTCAGCATGGTTTCGTCAGCGGCATTGCCGTTGATGGTAATGTAGTCCTGTTCGCTGGTGGCATCAATCTTTTCCTGGGATGTTTCGATGATAACGAACGGTATGCCTTTTGCACTCATTTCGGCAGCGACACTGGAGCCGAGACGGCCAAAGCCACAGATAATGTAGTGGTTGTCGAGAACGAGCAGCATGCGGCGGTAGCGTTGAAGTTCCAGGTGTTCGCGCCATTCTCCCGACAGGAAGAAAACAGCGACATTAGTCAGTGTATAGAAAAATAAACTGGTGCCTCCGATTATCAAAGCAAGCGTGAAGAGCCGCCCTGTTTCCGAAAGCGTATGGATTTCACTGAACCCGACGGTGCTGAGGGTGATGATCGTCATGTAGAGAGCATCAATCAGCGTCATGTGTTCCAGCATTATATAGCCGGTGGTTCCCACCCATATTAGCATGGCAACGCTGATGATCGAGAACGAAAACCTTTGCAGGGGAGTTACCAGCTGTTTTTGCTTACCCACGTTTCTCGAGATGCCTTGCGTTAGACTGCACGTACTCAGCCGAAGTCACGGGAGATGCTTCTGAACATTTTATCCGTCGCGCTTTGCATGATGAACGACATGCCCGCATTAGTCATGCTTCTGATAATCCCTTCGGGAATGATGCTGAAGGCTGGATAGAGTGTGAACTTTACATCCACCCGGAGGTCGAAGTCCACTTTGGTTTCTGCGTTGCTCTCTGGCTGTATCAGCATGTTGGCAAAAGCCCTGCCTTCGAAGATATACTGCTCGGGATCGTCGATCTGTTCTTGCCAGGGGTGGTGTTCCCAGGTGATTTTCCTGCCAACCACATGCTGGTTGAGGATATCGTCGGGAATTGATTCCGGATCGGTGTCCTGAAGCTCTTCCGGAAGGGTGACCAGGAGCTCCTGGTTTTCTCTGATATAGAAAATGACATCGAAGGGATTCTGCTGGGGGTCTGTGACCCGGAAATGCCATCGGTAAATATCCTCTTCCGCGGTCTGTTCGACTGCATGGCAGAATGGGTTGAACCCAAGAATTTTGGTGTGGTTTGACAGATAGCTGACTGTATCGTCAAATTCACGGGAGAAAATCCATTCACCCTTGCTTTTGCCTGTCGCTTCCATTTCCATGCAGATGCCTCCTCTTCTCAGCTGTTGCTCGTTGGGTTTCTATGGCAGAATATACGGAGAATATGTCGTTACTGAACGCCTTCACTCCTGTTCCTGCAATCTTGCGGCCTGTTCATGCAGCTTGAGGGCTTCTGCGAGTTCATCGAGATCACCTGCCAGGATCTGCGGCAAAGCATGGCTGGTGAAGCCGATTCTGTGGTCTGTTACCCGTGACTGTGGGAAGTTGTACGTCCGGATTTTTGCGCTCCGGTCGCCGCTAGCTACCATTGATTTGCGAAGGTCTGCCCTCTCCCGGTTTTTTTCTGCCAGCTGCAGGTCGTAGAGCTTGGCTCGCAGCATCTTCATGGCACGCTCCCTGTTCTGCAGCTGCGATCGTTCTTCCTGGCAGGCGACGATCAGGCCGCTGGGTGTGTGGGTTATACGTACCGCTGTTTCTACCTTGTTGACGTTCTGTCCGCCCTTGCCTCCGCTGCGGAAGGTGTCCATCTGGAGGTCATCTTTGCGAATATCTATATCGACATCTTCTGCTTCGGGAAGTACTGCGACACTGGCTGCAGAGGTATGGATCCGACCCTGGGTTTCAGTTTCCGGAACACGCTGTACACGGTGCACACCGCTTTCGAACTTCATGGTGCCGTAGACATCATGCCCTATGACCGACATGACTGCTTCCTTGCAGGCGCCGGGAACTCCAGCTTCATTGAATTCCATGAGCTCGCATTTCCAGCCCTTGCGCTCTGCAAACCGCTGGTACATGCGCAGGAGGTCCGATGCAAACAGAGCTGCTTCGTCACCACCGGTACCTGCCCGTATTTCCATGATCACGTTGCGTGAGTCAGCTTCATCTTTTGGCAGGAGCAGCAGCTTGAGTTGCTGTTCCAGTTCCGGTTGTTCTCGCTGGAGTTCATCGAGCTCTGCCTGGGCAAGAGCTTTCATTTCGGGGTCATGCTCAGTTCTGACCATCTGGCGAACCTCTGCCAACTGGTCTTTGTTCTGCACGTAGCGGTTGTATGCCTGCACGACTTCCCTGAGGTCACTGTACTCTTTGTTGAGTTTCCGGAAGCGCTGCTGGTCGGCAATCACTTCCGGGTCTGACAGCTGTTCTTCAAGCCGCAGGTACTTGTTTTTGGCAGATTCCAGTTTGTCGAGCATGCAGCTTAGGGGTTGATGATGTCATTGATAATGAAAAACAGGAAGAGTGACAACAGGAGTGCCATACCGACCTGCTGAATCCTCAGCTTGATTTCAAGCGGGATTTCCCGTCCCATTATGCCTTCGACCGCGTTCATGACGAACTGGCCACCATCCAGCGCCGGAATCGGCAGGATATTGATGAACGCCAGTGAAATGGAGAGCAGGGCAAGGAAATAAAGGAAACTCGTCGGGCCCTGTTCGGCGCTCTGATTGGCTATTTTTGCGATTTTGATCGGACCGCCCATCGATTTGCGGAAATCTTCTTTTCCGGTAAGGATCTTGCCAAATCCCTTAACTGTAGTGGCAGTCATGTTCCATGTCTGCTGCAGGCCGTAGGCGACTGCTTCCGTAGCGTTAAGTTTGCGGTGGTCGATCAGGAGGGTCTGCTGCAGGCCAATGCCTATCCTTCCCATGTCGTTAGGTACCATGGTCGTTGTCATGGACTGGCCAAATTCCCTGATCTTGCCGGTATCCACGGTTTCCAGTCCATCGGTCGGGCCAAGGTACTTCCAGGTCACGTTGATTTCTGTTCCCGGATTTGCAGAAATAAGCGTGACTACCTCGCTCCAGTCAGCAACCTGCACGGCATTGATTGCCGTGATGAGGGCACCTGGCTTCATACCGGCCTTGTCTGCCGGCTGGTCGGGCAGGACAGCACCGACCAGCGGTGGCATGAGCGGACGTATGCCCATGGCCTGACTTTCATTGATTCGTGTCAGGATGTCTTGCGGGGCCTGTATCGACAGTGTCGATCCGTTGCGCTGTACCGTGTAGCTCAGCGGGTAAGATGCGAAAGTTTCAGACGCGAGCACTTCCTCCCAGAACTCGGTCTTTTTGCTGTTGACCGCAATGAAACGGTCGCCCGTTTCGAAACCCATCGCGGCATAGACGGAGCCATCTTCGACGAATGCAGCGTTTCTTGTGGATGTGCGGCTTTCGCCAAGGACTGCAGCCATGGAAATGAAGATAAGGGCCGCCAGAACCATGTTCATGAAGACACCACCGGCAAGCACGATGAGCCGTTGCCAGACAGGTTTTGCCCTGAATTCCCAGGGTTCGGGAGGACGTTCCCTGAAATCGGTATCGAGACTTTCGTCCACCATACCGGCGATTTTGACGTAGCCTCCAAGCGGAAAGGCTCCGATGCCATACTCGGTTTCGCCTATGGTTTTTTTCCAGAGGCGTGCATTGTAGAAGTCGAAGCCGATATAGAATTTGTCTACGCGCATACCGAAAAGCTTGGCTGCGAGAAAGTGCCCAAGCTCATGTACGGTAACGAGAATGAATATCGCTACGATGAAAAAAAATATAGTGCTCAGAAAGTCCATGCTGGTCAGTTGATTGTTTGGTGTATGTTCAGGACGTCATCGTTGCTGCAGTTTCACGCCCCCACCTGTCCGCAGCGAGGTATTCGTCAAGGGTTGATGGAGAAAACGGTGTATGGGCCTGCATTGTCTGTTCAACGATGCGGGGAATGTCGGTGAAACCAATTTTTCTCTCCAGGAATGCAGCAACGGCAATTTCATTTGCCGCGTTGAGCACTGCCGGGTAAGTCTGGCCGGCTTTGAGGGCATCGAAGGCCAGGCGAAGGGCCGGGAAGCGGTCCATGTCAGGGTTTTCAAAGGTCAGCGTCCCGATTGCTGTCAGGTCGAGTTTCTTGATCCCGCTTTCACAACGCTCAGGCCATGAAAGAGCATAGGCGATCGGCGCCCGCATGTCCGGAGCCCCCAGCTGTGCCATGACGCAGCCATCGATATATTCAACCATCGAGTGGATGATGCTCTGGGGATGGACGACAACGCCGATTTTGTCTGCCGGCATATCGAACAACCAGTGGGCCTCTATGACCTCGAGCCCCTTGTTCATGAGCGTTGCCGAGTCGATGGTTATTTTTGCGCCCATTGACCATTGTGGGTGTTTGAGGGCCTGCTCCGGCTTGACGTGCTGTAGTTCTGTCGCCGGTGTGTTTCTGAACGGACCGCCTGACGCAGTCAGGATGATACGCTCGACATCCTCCTGCCGATGGCCGGTAAGGGATTGGAAAATCGCTGAATGCTCACTGTCGACAGGCAGGAGGTTGACTCCGTGTTCCCTGACAAGATCCGATACCAGCTGTCCTGCCACGACAAGTGTCTCCTTGTTGGCAAGCGCTATATCTTTGCCGGCCCTGATAGCCCTTACCGTAGGCACGAGTCCGGCTGCACCCACGATTGCAGATACAACCATGTCAGCACCTTCCGCTTCTCCGACAGCGGCCGCGCCCTCTATTCCCCAGTGGATTTCAGGTTTTTCGTCCTCAAGCAGTTCCCTGAGTCTGTCTGCCGAAGCTTCGTCCCGGACCGATACGATGTCGGGCCTGAACTCCCGTATCTGTTCAGCGAGCAGGTTGACGTCATGACCTTCAGCAAGGCCGACTACCTTGAGTTTATCAGGATGCTGACGAATGACGTCGAGCGTGCTTACACCGATTGAGCCTGTGCTGCCCAGAATGGAGAGTGATTTCATAACTAAATGGATCAATGACTTTTGGTGAGAAGGTATGCGGTCCAAGGGCCGAATTTAGCCTTTTTCGCCAATGCGTACAAATTACCGGCTCGAGGCTATTCCTGCCCAGTGAATTTTTTCTTTGAATTTACATAAAATGGTCGTATAATAACGAGCTCTGAATCGGGTCTCTAGCTCAGTTGGTTAGAGCGACTGGTTTACACCCAGTAGGTCGGGGGTTCGACTCCCTCGGGACCCACCATACAGTTACCATGACGCCTGCCGTAAAGCAGGCGTTTTCTGTTTCATGCCTCAACCCTGAATCCTCCGAACCTGCCTGTATAATGCTCCTCGTTCCTGCTTAAGCTGGACACCTTTGCTGCAGGAGGACCCTTTCTGGCCATGTTTACGAGCTTTTCGAGCGTTTCGTCTTCACCTGTCGCACAGATTTCCACTCTCCCGTCAGGAAGGTTTCGCACATATCCCTCCAGGTCGAGCAGCAGGGCCTGGCGGTAAATGAACATCCTGTAGCCAACGCCCTGCACTTTGCCTTCTACAAACAGGCGGAGCTGACGATTCATTTTCAGGCCTCCTCTTCCTTGCCGGCCTTACGTTTTTTTAGCTCTTCCACTGCTGCTTCCAGGGCAAGACGTTCCTCATCTTCGCTGCTCTCTTCGTCACCACCTTGTTCGGTGTCGGGAAGTGTCGTCGTTGCAGTATCGGCAGCAGGGCCGCTTTCGTCGCATTCGCCATTGATGTGGTTGAATGAGCCTGCCGGTCGTTTTCCGAGGATCTCTTCTATCTGGCAGTACTGCAGCACCTCTTTCTGGAGGAGCTCACGGGCAAGCGTTTCGAGCTTGTCACGGTTTTCCATGAGCAGTTCCCTGACTTTCGTTTCAGCGTCCCTGATAATGGCATGTATCTCATCATCGATCAGCCTGGCGGTCTGCTCACTGTATTTCTTGTCAATACCCGGGCTACCGTAGTACGGGTTGTTACTTTCGAAATAGGAGACGTTGCCGAGTTTTTCACTCATGCCGTAGACGACGACCATGTTATAGGCAATTTCGGTCACTTTTTCGAGGTCGTTCTGGGCTCCGGTCGAAATTTCCCCGAAAATGATCTGCTCTGCGATGCGTCCTCCGAGCAGGCCGCAAATCCTGGAAGCAAGCTCTTTTCTTGTCATCAGGTAGCGGTCCTCTAACGGGAGGTTGAGCGTATAGCCCAGTGCGCTCATACCGCGAGGTACGATCGATATCTTCTGGACGGCGTCGTTTTCCGCCATCATCCAGCTGATGATGGCATGGCCTGCTTCGTGATAGGCTACGATCTGTTTTTCCTTTGGGTTGATCACCTTGTTTTTCTTCTCAAGGCCGGCAACTACTCTCTCGATGGCTGCCTCGAAATCTTTCATCTCGATACCCTTCTTTCCTTCACGCGAAGCGAGCAGGGCGGCTTCGTTGGCTGCATTGGCGATTTCCGCCCCTGCGAAACCTGGGGTTTGCGATGCGAGTCGTTTCAGGTTGACGTCCGGTGAGAGCGACAGTTTCTTGGTGTGGACCTTGAGGATGTCGATGCGACCCTTCAGGTCAGGTTTGTCAACCATGATCTGACGGTCGAAACGGCCTGGCCTGAGGAGGGCAGGGTCGAGCACATCAGGCCTGTTGGTGGCTGCCATGAGAATGACGCCTTTATCGGTTGCAAAACCGTCCATTTCAACCAGCAGCTGGTTGAGGGTGTTTTCACGTTCGTCATTTGTGCCCATCATCGCGCCTTTACCTCGGCTGCGGCCCACAGCATCGATTTCATCGATGAATATGATGCATGGGGCTTTTTCCTTTGCCTGGCGGAACAGGTCCCTTACACGAGCCGCACCCACGCCGACAAACATTTCCACGAAGTCCGAGCCGCTGATGCTGAAGAACGGTACGTCAGCTTCCCCTGCCACTGCTTTGGCCAGAAGCGTCTTGCCTGTTCCAGGAGGGCCGACAAGAAGCACTCCTTTTGGCAGCTTGCCGCCAAGCTTGGTGTATTTTTTCGGATCCTTGAGGAAATCGACTACTTCCATGACCTCGGTCTTGGCCTCATCGAGGCCGGCAACGTCCTTGAACGATACTCTCGTGTGTTCGTCGAGGTTCTCGTACAGCGCAGCCTTGTTTTTCCCTATGTTCATGAACTGTGAACCGGGGCCCCCCATCCTCCTGAAGACAAAAAAGTAGATGGCGATGAGGAGGGCAAACGGGAGAATCCACTGCAGGAGTTCTCCTATCCAGCTGTTGCCAGGGGTTCCCTTGTAGCTTATCCCTTTCTCTTCGAGCAGGGGAATGAGGCTTTCATCCTTGACGGGGTTGACATAGACATCCAGGGCTTCCGTGCTGGATGAGGGGGATACCTGTCGTGTCCCGCTCCCTGGTTGTGTCGTTGTAACCGTAACGCCAGGTTTGATGCGAACGTATATTCGTTCGGGCGAGATTTTGACTGACTCTACTTTGTTTTCGACTATATACTTGCGAAAATTACTGTAGGTGATCTCCTGTGTTGACCCCGACCAGAAAAATGCAAGCTGCAAGCCTATGAGGACAAGAATGACTATAACGTAATAGAGTATGGAAAACCTGGGTTTTTTCCCGTTGCTGTCCGGATCGTTTTTATATGGATTCTTTGGTTTGAACAGGTTGTCAGACATCGATTGTATGCAAATAAGTTATATGGTTTCTAGCTGGAACAGTACTGCCGGGGGTGTTCCGGAGTAAAACATACTACCTGTCGACGAGAAATACCACATTTTTCTGGGGTGGTGCTTTGCAGGTCTTTACTGTGATAGCTGGGGGATTTGTATGCAGTATACTAAATGCTTCAGGTTTTCTATTAGTTTCAGAACTTCGGGTGTTTGCTTTTATGGTCTCATTTGAGTAGATAGCAGGTACGTCAGTGTTACGTGCCATCACAATTATTTGAAGTTACCCCTTTTATGTGCTTTGCAAGACAGAAAGTGGATGCATTGATCCGATCACGAAAATCAGTTCTGTGTGTCGGACTTGACAGTGATCTCTCGAAAATGCCTGAATTGTTTCGCGCCATGGATCGTCCGGTTCTCGAGTTCAATCGAGCGGTCATACGGGCTACCTCCCCTTATGCGGTTGCCTATAAAATTAATACAGCTTTCTACGAAGCGGATGGACTGGGAGGGCTTCGGGATATGGAGGACACCCTCACTCTGCTGCCGCCAGAAACGCTTTCGATAGCTGATGCAAAGCGGGCAGATATTGGCAATACCAGCCGCAAGTATGCGCAGGCATTTTTCGAACACTGGAATTTCGATGCCGTCACCGTTGCACCATACATGGGCGAGGATTCACTTGAGCCTTTTTTTTCCTACGAAGATAAACTCGTGTTCGTACTCTGCCTGACCTCGAACCAGGGATCTCTGGATTTCGAGGAACTGCTGCTGGAGGATGGTCGGCCGCTGTACATGGCGGTGCTTGACAAGGTCAGGACATGGTCGCGCAACTGCAATGCCGGCGTTGTCGTCGGCGCTACAAAGACAGAGCGCCTGGGCGAAATTCGTCGTTCGGCTCCGGAACTCTGTTTTCTTATTCCCGGAGTCGGGGCGCAGGGTGGTTCCCTGGAGGGAGCCTTGCAGTCAGGCCTCGATACAGCGGGAGCTGGAGCTCTGGTCAATGTCAGCCGCGGGATCATTTATCCTGAGGGTTCGTTTGCTTCTGTCGCTGAGTATGAGGCTGCGGTAGCCCTGAAAGTTCATGCATTGCATGAAGAGATGCGGTCAGTGCTTTAATGTTGTCGTGCCCTGCTGGGGTGCGATTGGTTGCTAACTGTTAGAATGTATGTGCTATGTGTGGAATAGTCGGGTATATAGGCTCGCGGCCGGCTGTGCCGATCCTTCTTGGAGGGCTGAAGCGCCTGGAGTATCGTGGTTACGATTCGGCAGGCATTGCGGTCGGTAATGGTAGTGTTGGCGTGTTCAAACAGAAGGGCAGTGTCGGCGCTCTCGAAGTGGCGCTGCAGGCTTCTTCCTCGATGCTGGGTGATGCCACTATGGGGATCGGCCATACCCGCTGGGCGACACATGGAGATCCAAGCGACAGGAATTCGCATCCCCATACCAGCATGGATGGGAGCATTGCCCTCATCCATAACGGAATTATCGAGAACTACTCTGCGCTCCGGACCGAGCTGCGTTCCCAGGGATTCGAGTTCGCGAGCGATACGGATTCTGAGGTGCTGGTGCATCTTATCGACAGTATCTGGTCGTCATGCCCTGAACTGTCAATGGAAGAAGCGGTACGCAAGGCGTTGCATCATGTCGACGGGGCCTACGGCATCTGCGTGATTTCAGGCAGGGATCCCCAGAGGATCGTTGTGGCCCGCAAGGGTAGCCCGTTGGTTATAGGGCTGGGTGACGGAGAATTTTTTATCGCATCGGATGCGGCACCGATAGTCGAACATACCAAGAAAGTAGTCTACCTTTCAGACGGCGAGATGGCGGTGGTGACACGGGATGGCTATCATGTCAAGACAGTCGGGAACGAGGCCAGGGAAAAATCCGTGACAGAGCTTGATTTTGATCTGGAAGAGATCGAGAAGGGTGGGTTCGAGCATTTCATGCTCAAGGAGATTTTTGAACAGCCGGTCACCATGCAGGAGGTTATGCGTGGCAGGGTGCGCCATGAGGATGGTTTTGTCAGGCTTGGTGGGATAGAGGATTATCTCGACAGGATTCGTGATGCACGGAGGATAGTGATCTGTGCCTGTGGAACCAGTTGGCATGCTGGTCTCATAGGCGAATACCTGCTTGAGGAATTTGCTCGGATTCCTGTCGAGGTTGATTATGCCTCCGAATTCCGGTATCGAAACCCCATCCTTGACGAGCATGATGTGGTGATCGTCATTTCTCAGTCAGGAGAAACCGCTGATACACTTGCGGCCTTGAGGCTCGCCAAGGAGAAGGGGGCTCTTGTTGTAGGCATCTGTAACGTTGTCGGTTCGACGATCGCAAGGGAGACCCACTGTGGCATGTATACCCATGCAGGGCCGGAAATCGGGGTAGCCTCTACCAAGGCGTTTACGGCGCAGGTGATCGTGCTCTATCTTCTTTCGCTGGTGCTCAGTAAAGACCGTTCGCTTTCTCGGCATGATATTTCGCTCTACCTCAGGGAGCTGGGTGAGGTTCCGGAAAAAGTCAGCCGGATCCTCGAGCTCAACGACCAGATACTGGAGATAGCCCGGGAATATGTCGATTCCCGTAACTGCCTCTACCTTGGCCGTGGATACAATTTTCCCGTTGCTCTCGAGGGCGCCCTGAAACTGAAGGAGATATCCTACATCCATGCCGAAGGATATCCAGCTGCAGAAATGAAGCATGGCCCTATTGCGCTCATCGATAAGGATATGCCAGTGGTGTTCATAGCGCCGCAGGACGCGACCCACGGCAAGATTCTCAGTAATGTCGAAGAGGTGAGGAGCCGTAAGGGCCGGGTTATAGCAGTTGCCAACGAGGGAGACGAGGAGATTGCTCGTCTTGCGGATCATGTGATTTACATCCCTTCGGCAGCGGCTCCCGTGACGCCGCTTCTGAATGTCATTCCCTTGCAGATGCTCTCCTACCACATTGCTACCCTGAGGGGGTGCAATGTTGACAGGCCGAGAAATCTCGCCAAGTCCGTGACGGTGGAGTAGCGTCCTGGCAGGGCCGGGAATTATTTACCCCTTGTGGCAGGTTCAGGTCAGACACATAACCAGCATCAAGGGGGATCACCATGGAACATCATATCGTTATTACCGGAGCGACCGGTGTCATAGGTTCTGTCATAGCCGAGCGGCTTATGGAGGCCGGGTATGCAGTTGTTGTGTTTTCGCGTTCACCTGAACGTGCTGAATTGGCTCTTCCTGGTGCCGAGGCCTATGTGAAATGGCAGCCGCAAAGCAGTGATGGGGACTGGAAGGGGTATATCGACGGAGCAAAGGCTGTGATTCACATGGCTGGCAAGCCATTGCTCGAGGAGCGGTGGACCGAGGAGCACAAATCCGAATGCTACAGTTCCCGGATAGATGGAACCCGACACCTTGTAGCGGCGGTCAATGCTTCGAGGCGCAAACCAGGGGTGTTGATCTCTTCTTCTGCGATAGGCTATTACGGGTCTTTCGAGAGGTGTACCGATACGCCCCCTCTGACAGAAAAGTCCCCTGCCGGCAGTGATTTCCTTGCAAAGATATGTCATGACTGGGAACAGGAGGCGCTCCGGGTAGATGCTTCGGTACGCCTTGTCAGACTGCGTACAGGCATAGTGCTCTCTACAAGGGGCGGAATGCTGGAGAAGCTCCTCGGACCGTTCAGCTTTTTTATAGGCGGTCCTGTCGGGAGCGGTGAGCAGTGCATCTCATGGATACATCTTGAAGATGAAGTGGCGATTATACTTCGAGCTATTGAAGATGATACCTTCACGGGTGCCCTGAACCTTGTTTCCCCAACACCTGTTGCTATGCGCGATTTTGCCAGGACTCTGGGGCAGGTCATGGGCCGTCCTTCGCTCCTGCCTGTGCCGAAGGTCGCGGTGCAGTTGTTGATGGGAGAAGGGGCAGAGTATGCGGTCAAAGGACAGAAGGTTGTGCCAGAGGTGCTCAGGGAGAAGGGATTCGCATTTGGGTGGCCTGACCTTTCTGGGGCGCTGGCTGACCTGCTGCGGCGTAAAATCTGAAACAAAAAAAGCTGCCAGGTCAGAGACCGGCAGCTGTTTGTATCCATGATGATACTTCTGGATTAATAGCGCTCCCTACGCATAGGACGTTCTTCACGCGGCCTTGCCTGGTTCACCTTGATGGTGCGGCCGTTGAGGTCTGTGTCGTTGAGTGCATCAATAGCCTTTTCTGCGTCTTCATCATTTGGCATTTCGACGAAGCCGAAGCCTTTTGAGCGGCCTGAGAATTTGTCAATGATAATGTTTGCGCTGTCTACCTGGCCGAATTCGGAGAAGGTATCGCGAAGTTCGTCTTCGGTGATGCTGTAT
>JGI11705J14877_10000023_pt1 | contig 90449 bp, 96 predicted proteins | sample Etolaghawater15m_FD_14877 | JGI IMG/M metagenome (IMG submission 14877) | reverse complement strand
TTTAAAAAATATTAACACTATTATGCTTTTTTAAACCTTTAAACTGTAAAATACATATACTTTGTCTAAATAGACTAAGTTTCTTTAAAAAGAGATTAAAGTTATACAAGTTTACTATTGAATTTACAATTTTAGGAGAAAAAATGATTGAACATCATGATTTATTAAGATCATTCAAAGATAACTGTGGTTTTGGTCTTGTTGCCAACATCAAAAATAAACCTTCGCACAAGGTTTTAGATGATGCAGTTACCGCTTTAGAGCGTATGATGCACCGTGGTGCTGTTGCAGCAGACGGAAAAACAGGTGATGGTAGTGGACTTTTATTATCAATGCCAGAAGATTTTTTAAGAGCAGATGCTGAAAAGAATGGAGTTGAACTTCCTACACAGTTTGCTATAGCATCAGTATTTACTAAAAATAAAGATCATTTAAAAGTACTTGAGGATATTTGTACAAATAATGATTTAAAAGTAGTATATAGTCGTGATGTGCCTATTGATATAAATGCACTTGGTGACCAAGCTATAGCTTCTCTGCCAAACATAGTGCAGCTGTTTATTACAGCTAATTCAATAATGGCTACAAATAGATTTGATGCTCTCTTATACCTTTCTCGTAAAGAAGCAGAGCATGCACTCGTGAATGATAGAGACTTTTATATTGCTTCTATGAGCTCAAAAGTTCTTTCCTATAAAGGGCTTGTTATGCCTACGCATATTAAAGAGTTCTACAAAGATTTACAAGATACTTCCTTTAAAATATCTTTTTCGCTCTTTCATCAAAGGTTTTCGACAAATACTTTACCAGAGTGGCGTTTAGCGCAACCGTTTCGTGCAGTTGCACACAATGGTGAGATTAACTCTGTTGAGGGTAACCGTATAAATGTAGAGATAAAATCTGAATCTATTAAAAGTGAAGTATTTACTGACGAAGAGATTAGTAGAATTTTACCAATTTTACAACTTAACTCTTCTGATAGTGCATCTGCAGATAACTTTTTTGAGTTTCTTATTGTGAATGGTATGGATTTTTTTAAAGCTGTTCGAGCAGTAATTCCTTCAGCTTGGCAAAATGCTCCACATATGGATCCAGAACTTCGTGCATTTTATGAGTATCATTCAACTGTTTTTGAAGCGTGGGATGGTCCAGCTGCGTTTAGTGTTACAGATGGCCGTTATATTGGCTGTGTACTTGATAGAAATGGTCTTCGTCCCTCAAAATATATAATCACTAAAGATGATAATCTCCTAATTGCTTCTGAGTATGGTGTTGTAGATATTAAAGAAGAGGATATTAAAGAGAGAGGTCGTCTTCAGTCTGGTGAGATGTTAGGGCTTGACCTTAAATTTGGAAAAATTCTTAAAAATAAAGAGATAGATGACTATTTAAAAAGCTCAAACCCTTATATGAAGTGGTTAAATGAGCATATGATTTACCTCCAAGAGCATGTGGAAGAGCAGTATGTAGCTAAATGTGAGTTTGATAAAGAAAATTTTGTAAAAAGACAAAGATATTTTAATATTACTCAAGAGATAGTTGAACAAGTTGTTGAACCAATGTTAATAGATGGCAAAGAAGCAGTGGGATCTATGGGCGATGACACTCCTTTAGCTGCGTTTTCGGTAAAACAACGTTCATTTTCTGATTATTTTAAACAAAAATTTGCTCAAGTTACAAATCCACCGATTGACCCAATTCGTGAAAAAGTTGTAATGAGTCTCAATACTGGTTTTGGTGAAGTTCACAATATCTTAAATGAAATACCATCTCATGCGCATCGTCTAAAGTCAATTTCTCCTATTATAACGAGTGAAAAACTTGATGTATTGAAGTCATTTGGTGATAAAAAATCACCACGTTATCAAGCTCACTATCACAATACTACATTTTCGACTGCCTACAGAGGCAATTTACAAGAAGCTCTTGATACTTTAACTAAAAAAGTTACTGATGCTGTTAGAAACGATGGTACGAGAATTGTAATTCTAGATGATTATGAGTTTAGTAAAGAAAATAAAATTATTCCAATGGCTATGGTTGTAGGTCGTATTAACTTTACTTTGCTCAAAGAAAAAGTTCGTCATCTTGTCTCTATAATAGCGGTAACTGGTGAAGTTGTTGATTCTCATAGTGCAGCAGTTATTATAGGATATGGTGCTAGTGCTATTTATCCAAACCTTCTTTTTGCTACGGCCATCAATCAAGTAGATAACTCTAAAGTTATTAATATTAATTGTCATGAAGCACTGAAGTCAATTCATAGCGCACTAAACGCAGGTTTGCTGAAAATAATATCAAAAATGGGTATCGCAACAATAGCTTCGTATCGTAACTCTGGTCTTTTTGATGTTCTTGGTTTAAGCAAAGAGATTGTTGGAGATTGTTTTGCAAGTTCTCACTGCGCACTTGGCGGGCTTAGCTACGAAGATATAGATGAAAGAATTACTAAGTATCATAAAGAGGCATTTAAAGAGAATGGCTTTAATAAAATTTTCCCATTAAATATTGGTGGTTATTATAAATTTTATAATGGACAAGAACACCATGATTTTGGACCTGCGGTCATACATGCAATTCATGCAATGGCAGAAAGTGGAAAAAAAGAAGATTTTGATAAGTTTAAGAACATTGTCAATAAACGCGGTCTGAAGTTTATTCGTGATTTCTTTGATCTAAAATCTGATAGAAAACCTATAAACATCAATGAAGTTGAGTCTAAAGAGGAAATCTTTAAACGTTTTTCTTCTGCGGCTATGAGTCTTGGTTCTATCTCTCCAGAAGCACATGAAACTTTAGCAATCGCGATGAATAGAATTGGTGGACAATCAAATTCTGGTGAAGGTGGAGAAGATGTTGCACGTTTTACAACTGAGAGAAACTCTAAAATCAAACAAGTAGCATCAGGTCGTTTTGGTGTTACTCCAGCTTATCTGCGTTCAGCTGAAGAGATTCAGATTAAAGTTGCTCAAGGTGCAAAACCTGGTGAGGGTGGGCAGCTTCCAGGGCATAAAGTCACTCCATTAATTGGAAAACTTCGTCATACTGTTCCTGGTGTTACATTAATTTCGCCACCACCTCACCATGATATCTATTCTATTGAGGATTTAGCGCAGCTTATTTTTGATATGAAACAGGTTAATCCTAAGGCACGTGTTGCCGTAAAACTTGTTTCTACAATTGGTGTTGGTACTATTGCAGCGGGTGTTGCAAAAGCGTATGCTGACAAAATTATTATTTCTGGTGGTGATGGTGGTACTGGTGCTGCTCCATTAACTTCAATTAAGTTTGCTGGTAATCCATGGGAAATTGGTCTTTCTGAGGCTCACAATGCACTTAAGGCAAATAATCTTCGTGGTCTTGTTGAACTTCAAACTGATGGCGGATTAAAAACAGGACTCGATGTTGTAAAAGCGGCTCTTTTGGGTGCTGAGTCTTACGCATTTGGTACAGGCGCTTTAACAATTGTTGGCTGTAAAATGCTTCGTATATGCCATGTAAATAAATGTTCTGTTGGTATTGCAACTCAAAATGAAAAACTACGCCAAGACTTTTTTAAAGGTCATGTTGGTCAAGTTGTTAATTATTTTACTCTTTTAGCCGAAGATGTTCGTTCTATTATGGCTGAACTTGGCTATGCAACTATGGACGAGATGATAGGACATGTTAGCATTCTTAAAGTTAAAGAAGATGCATTTGCTCAAAAATTTGATTTTTCTTCTATCTTACATCAAGAAGAGGGTGTAAATACGCATCAGCAAAAATTTAACCATCCGTTTGATGATAATGCGTTTGAAAAAGATGTACTTAAAGAAGCAATGAGTGCTATTAAGTATCCTGATCATCCGATTAGAATAACTAGAGAGATTACTAATGTACATAGAAGTTTTGGTGCATTGTTATCGGGTGAAATTGCACAATATTATGGTGATGATGGACTTAAAGCAGATACTATTAAGATTAACCTCTCAGGTGTAGCTGGACAAGCTCTTGGTGCATTTTTAATTCCTGGTGTATCTATTTACTTACAAGGTGTTGCAAATGACTATCTTGGTAAAGGTATGCATGGAGGTAAGATAATTATTACTTCTAAAAACGAGGGTGAAGAGTTTGCTGCTGGTGGAAATACTTGTTTGTATGGTGCAACTGGTGGAAAACTATATATTTCTGGTTCAGTAGGTGAGAGATTTGCTGTTCGTAACTCTGGTGCTGTTTCTATTGTTGAAGGTACTGGTGACAATGCTTGTGAGTATATGACAGGTGGTATTGTTGCTATTCTTGGTCGTACAGGTATTAACTTTGGTGCTGGTATGACAGGTGGCGTTGCGTTTGTTTATGATGAAGACCATAGTTTTGTGGAAAATGTTAACCGTGAGTTAGTTGAAGCGCTGAGAATTGATACTGATGAGGGTGCTGATGCTAGACACTTACTCAAAAGATTACTAAAAGATTATATCGTTGAGACTGAGAGTATTAAAGCTAAATCCTTACTTAATAATTTTAGAGTAGAGGTTAGAAATTTCTGGCTTATTCGTCCTAAAAACTTAACTAAATTACCTCTTAACTTAGAGAATGGAGATTAATATGAAAGAATTTTTAACAACTGAAAGAATTGATCCTGAAAAAAGGTTAGTCGTTGAACGTGTAAGAGATTTTGGTGAAATATATGAAGTCTTTGATAAAAATGAAGCAGCTTCTCAAAGTGAGAGATGTATTCAATGTGGAGATCCATTTTGTTTAAATAAATGTCCACTTCATAACTATATTCCACAATGGTTAAAATCAATAGCTGAAAAAGATTTGGAGTTTGCATTTAGGCTATCAAATGAGCCATCTCCGTTCCCAGAAGTTATGGGTCGCGTTTGTCCACATGACAAGTTATGTGAGGGAGATTGTACACTGAATGATGGTCATGGTGCCATTACAATTGGTTCTGTTGAAACGCATATTACAGAAGCTGGATTCAAAGCTGGTTACAAGCTAGATTTTCCTGGTATTACAACTGATAAAAAAGTAGCAATTATTGGTAGTGGTCCTGCTGGTTTATCTGCAGCTACATATCTTCTTCGTTCAGGAATAGCAGTTACAATGTATGAAAAAGCTGATCGTGCCGGTGGACTTTTAACTTACGGTATACCAAACTTTAAGTTAGATAAAAAAATTGTAGAACGTCGTGTTTCTATACTCAAAGAGGCAGGTCTTGAGCTTGTCAATAATTGTGAGGTTGGAAAAGATATACCATTTGAGGAGATTGCTAATGCTCACGATGCAATGTTTATTGGCGTAGGGGCAACAAAAGCTAAATCTGCTTCTTTAAATGGTGAAAAAGCTCCAAATGTGTATGCAGCGATGGATTATTTGACAAACATTCAAAAGAAAAATTTTAAAACATCATATGATAAAAAATTTGATTTTAAAGACTTAAACGTTGTTGTAATTGGTGGTGGTGATACTGCTATGGATTGTTTAAGAACTTCTAAACGTGAAGGTGCACGAAGTGTTACTTGTCTCTATCGTCGTGATGAGAAAAATATGCCTGGAAGTAAAAAAGAGTATAAAAACGCAATGGAAGAGGGTGTTGACTTTACTTTTCTTGTCTCTCCAAAAGAGATTATACTCAATGAAGCAGGTCAAGCTATAGCAGTGGAAGTAATTAAGACTACTTTAGGTGCTAAAGATACAAGTGGTCGTCAACGTATGGAAGAAGTAAAAGGTTCTGAGATAAGAATAAATGCTGATGTAGTTATTATGTCACTTGGATTTGATCCTCTTGTTCCCTCTTTTTTAGCTGAAAATGGTATTGAAACAAATACTTGGGGCGGGATTATTATAAATAACGATACGCATGAAACGACAACTTCTGGAATTTACGCTGGTGGTGATTGTTTTAGAGGTGCAGACTTGGTTGTTACTGCAGCTTATGATGGTCGTGAAGCCGCTAGAAGCATTGTTGAATCTTTATTAAAATAGCACAAAAGAACTTACTCACTTTCGTTGTAGGTGAGTTCTTTTCTACAAATAAGTAAACTTTATTCTGTATTATTGGAATTAATTTGATATAATTAACACCTATTTATATAATCTAAGGATATTTTTTGAACCTATTAAGCATATTTACTAAAACTTTTGAAACAAAGCCACCAGCAAAAGCAGAAGTTTCTTCTCATTGGATTAAGTGTAAGTCGTGCCATTCATTGATGTATTATAAAGAGGTAGAAAACCAAAGTTATGTATGTCCTAAATGTGGTTTTCATCTTCGCATAGGCGTAAAAGAGAGAATAGAATTACTTGCAGATGAGGGTACATTTATAGAGCATGATGCAAGCTTGGAACCTATTGATCCTTTATCTTTTGTAGACAAAAAACCTTATAAAAAGAGAATTGAAGAAGGTTTCGCTAAGACAGGTAGAAAATCCTCAGTGGTAAGTGGTTCTATAAATATGAATGGAGTCTCTGCGCAAATTGTAATTTTTGATTTTGCGTTTATGGGTGGTTCTTTAGGCTCCGTTGAAGGTGAAAAAATTGTAAGAGCAGTAAATCGTGCTATAGAAAAAAGAGAAGGCCTGATTATACTAAGTGCTTCTGGGGGTGCGAGAATGCAAGAGAGTACATTTTCACTTCTTCAAATGTCTAAAACATCTGCCGCTCTTGCTAAACTTGGAAAACAAAATTTACCTTATATATCGGTTCTGACTGATCCAACTATGGGTGGTGTAAGTGCTTCTTTTGCAACACTGGGTGATATTATTATTGCTGAGCCTGGAGCTCTTATTGGGTTTGCTGGTCAGCGTGTTATCGAGCAAACTATTGGTTCAGCTCTTCCGGATGGTTTTCAAAGAGCAGAATTCTTACTAGAAAAAGGTTCTGTAGATATGATAGTCAATAGAAACGAGTTAAAGAAAACTCTTTCGGACCTTTTAACTCTTTTAAAAAGATAATATGAGACTTTATGCACTCTGTGATCAAGATATGCTTGATAACAAGGGTGTCTCACTCCAAGAATTTATTAACACAGCCAAACAAAACTTCGCAGAAATAATTCAATACAGAAATAAAAATGCAGATTTAGCCTTCATTAAAAAGCAACTTCTTTATATAAGACAAAACTTTGATGGTCTCCTAATTGTAAATGATGCCTACGAACTTATAGAGTTTTGTGATGGAGTGCATGTTGGTCAAGAAGATTTAAAAGCTATAGATAAAGATGTATATAAAGCCGTTAAAATATTAAGAAATATAATTAAAGATGATAAAATTCTTGGAATTTCTACTCATAATGAAAAAGAAGTTTTAGAATCAAATGAGATGGATTTAAACTATATAGGTTTAGGTGCATTTCGCGATACGAGTACGAAAAAAGACATTGCTGGAGTACTTGGAAGCTCACTCGATGATATTGCTTCAAAAAGTAAACATTTTGTTGGAGCTATTGGTGGCGTCAAAATGGATGATCAGTTTAAAAATATTACGTATCATGTAATAGGTAGTGGATTGGTGTCTTAATATGAAAATTAATATCGTTTCAATTGCTAAAAAAGAGAAAAGTATTTACGACCCACTTTATAAAGAATTAACAAAAATGATTTCTCGCTTTGCAAAAGTAGAAGATATTGAACTTTTTTCTAAGGATGTAGCAAAATCACACACTATTTCACAAAAAGCCTCTCAAGAGGCATATACAAGGGCTTTGGAACCTTATTTAACTAAGGATTATTGTGTTATTTTGCATCCTGATGGAAAATTAATTGATAGTTTTGAATTTAGTAAGCTTTTAAATGATAAAATGTCGATTAAATTTTTAATAGGTGGGGCTTATGGCTTTGAGAATGACTTTTTAAACAAAGGTGATTCTGTTATAAGTTTAGGTAAATTAACCATGAGTCACAAAGTAGCCAAAGCGGTTTTACTTGAACAGATTTACAGAGGTTTTTCTATACTAAGTAACCATCCATATCATAAGTAAGGAAAGAATAATTGCAAACTAGTGAGCTAAGTTATTTTAAAGAGATATTAGAAAGTAGAAAAAAACAGATTCATAAAAATATTATTGGTGTCAATGATGAATTGAATCAATTGAATTCATTAGAATTGAATGATGAAGGCGATCATGCATCTGTAAACAACAATTCTATGATAGAAAGTGCAATCGTTCGCCAACAAGAGCAAGAATTAAGAGAGATAAATGTAACTCTTGGTAAAATAGCTTCTGGTGATTATGGTATTTGTGAAATGTGTGAAGATGATATTGGCTTTCAAAGATTGAAAGTTAAGCCACATGCAATTTACTGTATAGATTGTAGAGAAATAGTAGAAAAATCTAAATAAGGGATTATTATGTACATTAAGAGATATACAATTACTTCATTGATATTAATAGCTTTGGTAGGTTGGTATGTGTATGCATATGTGACACAAGAGACTATTGGTATTGAGTTGTTCGGTGTGCTTTTGCCATCCTTATCGGTAGCTATATGGGTGGTTATACCTCTTTTTGTATTGTACATTGCAAGTGTAATGCATATGTCATTTTATAGTATGCTTGGAAATTTTAGGATTCGTAAATATGATAAAGATTATGACAAAATTATTGATGCTATTGTTGATGCTTATCTCAATAAAGCAGAGAGAAATCATACTTTTAAAACATCAAGATATAAAGTTTTAGGTCGGCTCTTAGATAAAACAGCACTTTTCTTAAAAGGTGATGTGGCTCCCGATACTGATAATGAAAAAATTAATGCAGTTATCAAAACAGTCGATGCTATTAAAAATGGAGAGGTTGTTGATTTAAAATCATACTCGCTTCTTTCTTCAAATCCTTTAGTAATTCAAAATGATAGAAATAGATATAAAAAAGGTGACATAAGTAGCGAAGAAATATTATCTCATTCAAATAAATACGCTCAAGAATTTTGTGAAGAAATTTATACTGATTTTGTGAAAACTCATTCTGTGAGTGCTATAGAAAAATATAAAGAGTTTTTAACTAAAAATTCACTTTTAGTAATTCTTAGTAGAATTAATACCGATGAGTATAATATAGAAATTTCTAATCAATCGCTTATATCTTTATTTTCAGGTTTGAATTTTGAACTGAAGGATTATATAGAAATTTCAAAGGTAGTTTCTCATGGAATGATTCCAGAGCAAAGAATGAAACTATTTGAGATCTTGAGTGTTGATCATGAAGAGGCAATAGATGCTTATCTCTATACTCTCTATGATTTAGAGATGCTTGCACCTGCAAATGATATATTAGATATTTCTCAGGCAGATGAATATCAAAATTTTAAAGCTTATAGAGCATTAAAAGAGTGTAATAAACACTTTAATATAGAGTTGTTCATATAGCTTATATGCTTAAAAACTTATCCTTCGATGATCCTGTATATGTATTAGCCCCTCTTGCGGGATATACAGATCTTCCTTTTAGAAGTGTTGTTAAAAAATTTGGTGCAGATCTTACTGTGAGTGAAATGCTAAGCTCAAATGCCTTGGTTCACGGTTCCCAAAAAACTTTACATATGTTAAAAAAGAGTCCCATAGAGGATCCATATTCTGTTCAAATTGCTGCTTCTGAAGTTGAGACGACTAAACGTGCTGTTGAAGTTCTTAACGAACATGAAGGTATAGATATTATTGATTTAAATTGTGGTTGTCCTGTTCCAAAAGTTGTTGGGCACGGAAGTGGGAGTTCTCTTCTTCTTAACTTGCCTTTGATGGGTGAAATAATACGAACCATTAAAGATACTTCAAATAAAAACTTAACAAGTGTCAAAATAAGACTTGGGTTTGAAAAGAAAAATCATATAGATATAGCAAAGATGGTAGAAGATAGTGGAGCAGATTTTCTTGCTGTTCATGGAAGAACACGTGCTGGTAAATTTAAAGCTACCGTTGATTATGATGCGATTGCGCAAATTAAAAAAGCTGTATCTATTCCAGTAATAGCTAATGGTGATATAGACTCCTATGAAAAAGCGAAGTGGGTACTCGAACATACTGGTGCTGATGGTCTTATGATAGGTCGTGGTGCTATTGGTTCTCCATGGATATTTCACCAGTTACGTTCAGCAAGTGAGCATATTGACAACACTATTAAACACCAAATTATTATGGAGCATTTTGATAAGATGATAGAATTTTATGGTGCTTATGGTGTTCCTATGTTTAGAAAGCATACACATACTTATTCTAAAGGCTACAGAGGTGCTTCAATTTTGAGAAACAGTGTAAATAGAATCAGTGATATAAAAGAGTACAGAGATACGATTGATGATTTTTTTAAAAATAGTGAGATTATAGACTAGTGTTAGATATATCCAGATCAATTAGAGATTTAGAAAAACGCGATATTGCAGATAATATTTTACACTATGATTATAATACGAAGCATCTTTTATCTTTAATAGGAAAAGGTATGAATGAGGAAGATCCCTCCTATATGAGTTCTTATCGCTCATTTGAGGGTGAAGTATTTGAAAATTTCATATATGAAAAGCTTTTAAGATATGCTGAAGAAAATGAATCTATTGTAAAATTTGTACTAAAAGGTTTTCATCAAAATAAGTGTAAAGCATTTCCAAATACTCTTTCTATAAGTGAAAAAGAACAAATTGTATATAGAACAAAAAGTCGTGAAATTAGTGAATTTGATGCTATGTTTATTACAAAAGATAATGAACTTTATTTTGTTGAAATGACTTTAGTAAAGTCAGTACTCAAGTTAAGACGTAGACTTAGAAAGAAAAAAGCACTTTTGGAGATTATATTTCCTAACTATGAGGTCAAAGCACTCATTATCTTAAATGATGGTGCGACAGGAGTAAAGCAATTTCCTGATTTTTGTAAAGTTTGGTTTACAAAAGAATTCTCCGCTGCAGAAGTATTAGACTATATTACATCTCATAAAAATAATAAAAAAATTATTGTTCCAAAAGAGATAATGAATTCAAAAAAAATGATTGAAGCGCATACTTTAAAACTACATCCTTTTAGATACTATAATACTATGTCTTGGATCACAAAAACCTTGAGAAACAATAAAAAATATATTATAGATATGAGTTTTTTAATGAATCCAAAAATCCAAAGATATCATAATTTATATAATAAATTTTACATAGGATACCTTAGTTTAAAAAACGCAAAAGAGCTTTTAGATATTAGTGATGAGTATGCAGAAAATCAAAAAGTTGTTGTAGCTCTAGAAAAGAAGTTTTCTGATGAAATTGTTGTTACCTACTATATTCAAAAAGCTCGCAAAAACTTATATTTATACTCTTTTGATAATGGAAAAATGAGTAAAGAAAAAAAAGATCCATATGGCATTACTGTGACAGAAGTGTTTCATGTGAGTAAGCTCATGGATGTAGGTTACGAATTACATATGAGTCAAATAAAGACAATTGAAAAACTACTTAAAGAGAGATTTGAGAGAGCCTAAGGTTTAATCTTCATAAAGAATTGATGATGCTCTTTCTTTGTATGCCTCTAAAGTATTCTTGCCTTGTTTATACTCGTCTAATATATGAGTGTCATTTTTGGAGAAATTATCAAATTCTTGCTTTTTACTTGCTACAATAAACGCAAAGTCTTCTTCTGTATTTGGGGCTTCATCCATAATACCCTCTACAAATATATGGTTTTCTCCTACTAACACTAAGTGGCTTTTTTCACCACAATCAAGTATAACTACACTGTTGTGTGCATTGATAGATTTTTGAAACCTGATAGAAACTTTTTTAGTTTGTGTATTTGTATTGGTACGCATAGAGTTTTCTTTTTTTTGAGACTCCTTACTCTGCTCATTCTCTTGAAATAGCCAAGGATTTTGATTCTTTTTACTTTCTTTTTGAGTTGTTTTTTTCACGATAAAAAATAATATGAAAAGAGCAAGGATCAATAGAAGAAAAATCATAGAGTACTCACTTAGGAATGGATGACTTTTTTGAGTTAAAAGTGATGCCAGTAAATTTGTCTCTTTTGGTGTAGAAATATTTGTGCTTTGAGGTGAGTCTGTACTTATAAAGCTAATTTTCAAAGCGTAAGAATCAGATGTTTTAGTAATAATTACTTTAATAGATGATGGTACAGTAGCTACAATTTGTGTTTGATGAAGCATTGGCGTTATTGTTATTGCATGTAAAAATTGAGAGGAAACTTGCTTGATTTTGGAAGTTTCAATTGAGGCATCATTTAATTTAATAATGATTTTTGATGTGCTTGTACTCTGTTTAATTATACCTTTATAAGGAGTGTCAAATGTAATTACAAGATCTGACTTATCGCTCTTATCATGAACAGTATAGTTTAAAATTTTTGATGCATGTAATATACTTAAGGGAAGTAGAAAAAGTAGAAGGAATTTAATCATTATATCTCTTTTAATAAGTGGTGTGATGCACTACTTGAATCAAGAATTTCATTGATACGAATAGTAAATTTTTTTTCATAAACTATAACTTCACCTTTGCCTAACTTGCGTTTATTTACATATAAGTCTGCACTTTCTCCTATTGGTTTTTTAAGGTCTATGACAGATCCTTTTTCAAGTTTTAATATATCTTTGACGCTTAATCTTGTTTCACCTAAATTAGCTACGAATTCAACTTTTATATCTGAGACACAAGAGTAATCCATCTAGAATCTCTCCTCTTCTTTATTGGATAGTTTCTCATTTGTACTGAAGTGGGGATAATTATTTTTCTGCGGCATCTGATTCCTTGATTTACAATAAATTTCTATAAATTTTTTTGATTATACTTTATGAAATCCCAAATAAATATTAAACTCTTGATTCAAGGAGCTGATACAATAACTATAAAGGGATATTTTAGTACAATTCGAAAAAAGTTATAAAGGAAAGGTCTGTGGTGCCTAAATGCTAGAGTTGATATTGCTTGGTGTAAGTGTTGGAATTTTATCCGGTTTTTTTGGAATTGGTGGTGGAACTATATTGGTTCCTCTACTGCTTATGCTAGGATATGAGACTAAAGATGCTATAGGTATATCGGTACTACAAATGGTATTTAGTTCTATTTATGGAAGCTATTTAAATAACAAAAAAGGCTCACTTGATGTTCCTATGGTTATTGTTATAGGAATAGGCGGTTTCATTGGAGCTCTTTTAAGTGGTTTTATAGCTTCAAATATTGATGACTCAGTCTTAGAGATGATTTTTTTGAGTTTTGCTACTTTTGCATTGTTTAGGCTATTTTTTAAGACAAAAGAACACAAAGACCAAAAAGAAGTCAATAAAATAACATTGCTTTTAATAGGTGTTCCTTTAGGTGCTATTAGCATGACTATTGGAGTGGGGGGAAGTATAATTCTTGTTCCTATTTTAGTTGGTTTTTTGCATGTACCACTCAAAAAAGCAATTTCGGCAGGGCTTTTCTTTGTTATATTTTCGTCTATTGCGGGTTTTTTATCGCATGCAAGATTAGGTCATATAGATTATGAAAGCGGTGTGGTTATAGGTTTAGCATCATTAATCGGTGTTTATATAGGAATTTACTTAAAAGATAGGGTGGATTCAATTTTACAAAAAAAGATGTTAATAGCGTTTTACTTTATGGTTGTAGCGTACTTAATATATAGAATATTTTTACAGGGGTTTAGATGAAAAGAAAAGATGTAATTACAATAACTGGCGCAAGAGAAAATAACTTAAAAAATATAAATCTTACTCTTCCAAAAAATGAATTAATTGTTATGACAGGACTAAGCGGTAGTGGAAAGTCTACTCTTGCGTTTGATACACTCTATGCAGAGGGTCAAAGAAGATATATGGAGAGTTTGTCCTCTTATGCAAGACAGTTCCTTGATCGTGTGGGAAAACCTGATGTAGATAAAATAGAAGGACTTACTCCTGCTATTGCAATTGATCAAAAAACTACATCTAAAAATCCTCGTTCAACTGTTGGAACTATTACTGAGATATATGACTATTTTAGACTTTTATACGCTCGTGTGGGTATTCAACACTGCCATAAATGTAAAAAAGTTATATCACAAATGTCAGCTTCAGATATTATTGCAGAAGTTGCAAAACTCCCAGAAGGTGCAAAGCTTGTACTTTTAGCACCTCTTGTTCGTGAAAAAAAAGGTTCCTATGCAGACATGCTTGAGTCTTTAGTGCATAAGGGTTATGTGCGAGCAATGATAGATGGTGTGATGGTGCGTTTGGACGATGAAATAGAGTTGAGTAAAACAAAAAAACATACGATTAAGGTAGTCATTGATAGAGTAGTCGTAAAAGATGAGAATAAAGAGAGAATTGCAGCGGATGTAGAAAAAGCTCTTAAAGAGAGTTATGGAGAGCTTGAGATAGATATATTAAACCATGCAGAGCTGGGTTTAAGTCAGTCTCAAATTCACTATTCTGAGCATAATGCCTGTTTTGATTGTAAGATAAGTTTTGACCCACTAGAACCACTCTCATTTTCGTTTAACTCTCCAAAGGGAGCTTGTCCTGAATGTGATGGATTAGGTTTACGTTATGCACTTGATCACGATAAAATTATAGATCAAGATTTGAGTATAGAAAAAGGTGCTGTAAAAATTGTTTATGGATTTAACAAAGGCTACTATTTTACATTTTTAAAAGGTTTTTGTGCTGCGAATGATATAGATATTACAGTTGCATATTCAGAACTTGAACCCTATAAACAAAAAGCTATACTTCATGGAAATTTAGATGAAGTAACTTTTCTTTGGAAAAACCATGAGGTTAAAAGACTTTTTCCTGGAATCATAAGAATCGCTTACGATATGCTCAAAGATGAGAAAGAGCTTGCAGACTATATGAGTGAAAAGGTTTGTAGTGTTTGTGAGTCTCATAGACTTAAACGTGAGTCATTAGCTGTAAAAGTAGGAGGAAAAGGTATTTCTGAACTTTTAGATATGCCAATAACTAAAACATACGAATGGTTTGAAGATAAAAGTAACTTTTCATCTTTTGATGAGCAAGATACTCAAATATCAACTCCGATTTTAAATGAGATACGAGAGCGTTTATACTTTTTATATGATGTTGGACTTGGATACATAACTTTAGGGCGTGACGCAAGAACTATAAGTGGTGGTGAAGCACAAAGAATACGTATAGCTTCTCAGATTGGTAGTGGCTTAACAGGTGTTATGTATGTTCTCGATGAACCAAGTATTGGTTTACATGAAAGAGATACCAAAAAACTCATAAGAACACTTAGAAGCCTACAAGAAAAGGGCAATTCTGTAATAGTTGTAGAGCATGACAAAGAGACTATAGAAAACGCAGACTTTATAGTAGATATTGGTCCTGGTGCCGGAAAATTTGGTGGAGAGGTTGTATTTAGTGGTACACTAGATAAACTCAAAAATGCTAAAACATTAACCGCGGATTATCTTTATGGCCGAAAAAAGATAGAATATTTTTATCGACGAAAACAAGAGAAATATATAGAAATTAAAAATGTCAAATTAAACAACATCAATAATCTAAGCGTCAAAATCCCTCTTAATAACTTTGTTTGCATTACAGGCGTGAGCGGGAGTGGTAAAAGTTCACTAATGCTTCAAACACTCTTACCAACTGCACGTGAGCTTTTAAATCATGCGAGAAAAGTAAATAAAGTTGCTGGTGTTGAAATAACTGGACTTGAAAATGTGGACAAGGTTATTTATTTGGATCAAAGCCCAATAGGAAGAACTCCTCGCTCTAATCCTGCAACATATACGGGTGTAATGGATGAGATTAGAAACCTTTTTGCAGAAACTAAAGAGTCTAAAATAAGAGGTTATACTTCATCGCGTTTTAGCTTTAATGTAAAAGGTGGACGATGTGAGAAGTGTCAAGGTGAGGGTGAAAATAAGATTGAGATGCACTTTTTACCGGACATAATGGTCAAGTGTGAAACTTGTCATGGTCAAAGATATAATCAGCAAACGCTTGAAGTTTTTTATAAAGGTAAAACAATAGCAGATGTCTTGGCTATGAGTGTAGATGAGGCTTTTGAATTTTTTAAACCTATTCCTAGAATACATCAAAAAATGAAAACGCTGGTTGATGTTGGTCTTGGCTATATCACTCTTGGTCAAAACGCAGTAACTCTCTCTGGTGGAGAGGCTCAAAGAATTAAGCTCAGTAAGGAGCTCAGCCGTAAAGATACAGGAAAAACACTTTATATATTAGATGAGCCAACAACAGGATTACACTTTGCAGATGTAGATAGATTAACTAAGGTTTTACACCATTTTGTAGAGCTTGGAAATAGTGTACTTATTATTGAACACAATTTAGACATGATAAAAAATGCTGATTGGGTTATAGATATGGGACCAGAAGGTGGCTCNGGAGGTGGANTNATTATAGCTGAAGGCTCTCCAGAAGATATTGCAAAAANTTATGAAATGACAGGTTCATACACGGGAGAATATCTTAAAAAAGAGTTAGAACTCCATATAAAAAAATAGCTTTATTAAAGAATCTATTTTTATAGATATTTAAAAAAGTAGGTATAATTACAAAATTTTTATTAAAGGCGATTAAATATGTCAACATATGTTTTTGGGCACACAAGTCCTGATAGCGATTCTATTATAGGTGCAATATCTCTTGCATATCTAAAAAATCAACTTGGGGAAGACTGTACTCCTACTCGTCAGGGTGAAATCTCTGCTGAAACAGAATTTATTTTAAATAAGTTTAATGGGAAAGTACCTGAGCTTAAAACTTCTGTAGCTGGTGAAAATGTTTATTTAATTGACTTCTCAGATAAAGCACAAGCTCCAAAAGATATTATGCAAGCTACTATACTTGGTATTGTAGATCATCATAAACTTGGCGATTTAACAACAGATACTCCATTAGAGTGCTGGATACGTCCTATAGGCTGCTCAAATACAGTTGTTTATGAGATGTTTAAAGCACATAATGTGGAAATTCCAAAAGATATTGCGGGTATGATGATGTGTGCTATTTTAAGTGATACTGTAATCTTTAAATCGCCAACTTGTACAAAAGTAGATACAAAAGCTGTAAAAGAACTTGCGGCTATTAGTGATATAGAAGATTATAAAGCTCTTGCAATGGAGATGTTTATAGTTAAATCTGCTGTAGAAGGAGCATCTGCTCGTAATTTAAACACAAGAGACTATAAAGCTTTTGAAATGAATGGAGAGAAAGTTGGTGTAAATCAACTTGAGATGGTAGATATTTCAGCACTAGATGAGAGAAAAGAAGAACTTCTTGAAGATATGCAAAAAATGAAAGAAGAAGAGGGATTGCACACAATTCTTGTGCTTTTAACAGATATTATGAAAGAGGGATCTCAACTTCTATGCATTAGCAATGATATAAGTAAAATAGAAGCTGCGTTTAAGACTAAGTTAGAGAACAATCAAGTTTGGCTTGATGGCGTTTTAAGTAGAAAAAAACAGGTTATACCTTTCGTACAACCGCAATTTAAATAAATAAGGAATATATAATGGGTAAATTTGATGCACTATTTGAAGATGAAGATGATATTTTTCAAGGGACACCAGAGTCTAGATATTGGGGCATTGCTGGGCAGTTAAGTTCAGATCTAATAAAAGATGAATTTGATAAAGTTGTTGAGAGATTAGCAGCAATGGAAGCAATACTGGCTGATACACATGATTATGAAAGCTTAGATAAAATTATAAGTTCTTATAAATATCAAAACTTTGAAAAAATGCAAGAGCTTAAAAAAAGTGTTTATATGGAACTTGCTGGCCAATTAATATATAGAGTTTCTGAATAGTTTACAACTTTTTAAATTTTATGTCACACTTCATTTTATTTGTGTAGTGTGTAGCACTTACAACATCGCCAATAATGGCTCTGTGAAAGAGATAGGGCTCTTTAATATTTTTTATCACAAATCTTCCACCAGAAGTTGTTATGACTTCTATTGTACCTACGTCAAGTATAGTTTTAAATTTTTCACTTATTGGTTTTATATAAATAGTTCTAATCTCTTCTAAATTAATAGGAAAGACTTCTCTGATTTTGTGTCCCTTTAAGATGATGAGACGATTTTGTGTCAGTAAACAGTGATATGATTTTTTTTCTTTAATTTCTTGAGTATGAACATACAGAGTGCGAATAATCAAAACAGCACCAATTATGCCTATTTGATATTCATACCCAATAAACAAAAGAGCAGCACCAAGTGCATAAAGTTTTAAAAGAGGATTATAAAAAGTTTTAGAGAGTTGTGCCTGAACCAATATTGATTCATTTTTATGCAATACTTTTTCAATATTATTTATAATATATCCTTTGATATTTAACTTTTATACAAGTAGCGTTTTATTTTTTTAGTTGGAGTCTTGACAAAAGGCTCTATCTGTTCTATAAATTTAGACATTCTTGAAAAAGATGATATTCGAGAATTGACATCGACTCTCATCTCCTCAAGTAGTTCGTTTATTTTTTGATGTACTTGCGCATCAGGCTTGTTGTTTGCATGAAACATTTTATCTATAAGCTCATAGTCTAGGTGTATTCTAGCAACTACTTTGCCGTCTTGTTCCATTACTAAGGAGTCTATAACGGCTTCATGTTGATTGATTGTTGCTTCTATCTGCTCAGGATAGATATTTTCACCTGCTGGACCAATAATTACATTTTTACTTCTGCCACTTATAAAAAGAAATCCCTCTTCATCTATATGACCTAAGTCTCCAGTTTGCAGCCAGCCATCATGTATAACTTCGGCTGTTTGTTTCTCATCTTTGTAGTAGCCCATCATCACGCTTGGAGATTTAGCAATTATCTCTCCAGTACCCGTAATGGGATCTGGGTCTTTGATTGCTAGCTCCACGCCTGCCATTGCAATACCTGTAGAGCCTAATTTTATTTTTTCACCTAAAACGCCACCGGCTATAAGTGGGGCACTTTCCGTTAAGCCATACCCGATAATGTAAGGAAAGTTTGCTTCTTTTAGAAATTTTTCAACATAAGGAGATATTCCAGCCCCTCCAATACCAAAAAATCTTATTCTTCCACCAAAGGTTTTAATAAGTTTTTTCCCTGCAATCGCATTTAGTTTTTTTCTAAAAAATGCAATACTATAAAGCCCTCTCATAATAAACGAACTCGTAAATTTAGGTAAAATTTTATTTTTATAAATTTTTTCTATAATCAAAGGGACACTCACCATCATTGTTGGTTTCACAACTTCAAATGCTTTTAAGAGTACACTGGGTGTGGGGACTTTGTCTATATGATAAACACTTGCTCCATGAAGCACAGGAATAATTAGCCCAACAGTACACTCAAAGGTATGCGCAAGTGGTAAAATTGATAAAAATACATCATCTTTTGATATTTGAACTTGGATATAGGCACTCATTGCGTTTGTCACTAGATTTTTATGTGAGAGCATAACACCCTTGGAGTGACCAGTTGTCCCAGAGGTGTAGAGTAGTGCAGCCATATCATCCTCTTTAGGATAAGTCATTTCAGGTAATTTTGAGATTTTTTGAGTGAGTTTTGTTATATAGCTTTTGTTTGTGAGCTCTTCTATAAGACTCAGGTCATCGAGTTTTATAACAAATTTTAGCTCATTTTCTTCGCACTCTTCTATTGTTGTAAGATGCCTTTCTGAAACAAAGACAGCCTTAGCTTCTGAATGTCTTATAATGTGATGTACATCTGAAGGGTGAAAGTCTGGAAGTACAGGAACAATAACTCCTCCAAAATAAGTTACAGCAAAATAAGCTACACCCCAATTTGGCATATTTTCACTCAAAAGGAGTACTTTATCACCCTTAGAAATTCCATTGGTGCGAAGTACTTTAATCATCTCTTGCACTTTAATATTGAATTCAGAGTATTTCATGGCTTTTTGTCCTGCATGACCAAAAGCATCTTCTTTAGAGTACAATTGAATACTTCGATTAAGCAAGGAGTGAAGTGTGAAGTTTTCTAAGTTTTTATAAGGGTATGTCATTTATAATCTCTTATTTTAATTTTATGAAGTATTATTATACTTATAAAAAAATAGCCTACACTTAAAGCAACTAAAAAGGTTTCATCTTGAGCAGAAGAAGTAAAAATAAACAAATAAAGCGTGATACAGTAACATTTACAGCCAAAGATTTTTTACCAACAACAAGAGCAGATATGGATGCTCGTGGTTGGGATTATTGTGATGTTATTTTAGTAAGTGGTGATTCTTATATAGACTCTCCATTTATCGGAGTAGCGATGGTTGGTCGTATGCTTGAGCGAATGGGCTATAAAGTAGGTATGATTGGTCAGCCTGATATTAAAAGTTCTGATGACATCATGCGCTTAGGTGAACCCCGTTTATACTGGGGTGTGAGTGGTGGCAGCGTGGATAGTATGGTCTCAAATTATACCGCTACAAAAAAGTTTAGAAACTCTGATGATTATACGCCTGGTGGAAAAAATACAAAACGTCCAGATAGAGCTTTAAGTGCTTATTGTAATTTAATTCGCCGTTATTTTAAAAATACAGTTCCTTTGGTACTTGGCGGGATTGAAGCGAGTTTAAGACGAACAAGTCACTATGATTATTGGTCTGATAAAATGAAAAAACCTATTCTTTTTGACTCAAAAGCAGATATTATGGTTTATGGAATGGGTGAGATTGCTATTGAACAGCTCACTAAAGCAATAGAACAAGGACGTGACTATAAAGATATTCGTGGTATCTGTTACATCTCTAAGGAGCCAGTTTATGAGTATATTCAACTCCCATCGCACCAAGAGTGTGTGGATACTCCTGAGAGATATATCGACCTTTTTGATGATTTTTATGATAACAACGACCCTATAAGTGCAAAAGGACTTTGCCAAAGTGTTGACACACGTTTCTTAATCCAAAATCCACCTTGTGATTATCTCAATGAAGATGAGATGGATGCTAACTCTAATCTCCCTTTTACTAGAGAGCAACATCCACACTATGAAAAAATGGGAAAAGTTAAATGTTTAGAGACGATTAAGTTTTCAATTATGACGCATCATGGCTGCTGGGGTGAGTGTAACTTTTGTGCAATTGGTGTGCACCAAGGGCGAACGATTAGGCCACGCTCAGAAAAAAATATACTTTCAGAAGCAAAAGATTTTAACAAATATAAAGATTATAAAGGAATTATCTCTGATGTTGGTGGGCCAACAGCAAATATGTACGGTTATGAGTGTGGTAAAAAACTTAAACTTGGTACTTGTGAGTATCAACGCTGTGTTGACTCTACTCGTTTATGTTCTACTATGAAAATTGACCACTCTAGAAATATAAATCTACTGCGTCAAGTTAGAGAAGTGGAGGGCGTAAGAAAAGCTTTTGTGGCCTCTGGAATAAGATATGATTTTATTACAGAAGATAAAAAACATGGATATACATATCTTAAAGAGATGGTAAAACATCATATTTCAGGGCAGATGAAAGTTGCACCTGAACATACACANCAGCATGTTTTGGANTTGATGGGNAAACCTNNAAAGCAAACCTTAGTTGANTTTAAAAANATGTATGACAGACTTAACAAAGAAGAGGGAAAAAATCAGTTTTTAACTTACTATCTTATTGCNGCTCATCCAGGTTGTGNAGAGAAAGATATGCATGAGTTAAAACGTTTTACTACGGATGANTTACAGATGAATCCTGAACAAGCGCAAGTTTTTACACCAACTCCAAGTACTTACTCTGCGGTGATGTACTATACAGAGATGGATCCTAAAACTCGAAAAAAAATCTTTGTTGAGAAAGATACAAAACGTAAAGAGAGACAAAAACAGATAGTTGTAGCTAAAGAGAGCTTTACTAGCGGATTTGCTTCGTAGATATAATGCTTTTTGCATGAAAAATTATATTTATTTTATGATTGAAGTTGCTGTTAAAAAAATATAATCTTTTCCTGTAATGGTGACACGAAACTTTTTCTGTTGAAGATATTTTTTGCAAAAGATAACATCTTTGTAGAGAAGTCCCATCTCGCTAAAAGGATAGTTTTTAACACGTGCACCATATATCATCTCTCCATCAACCCATCGACAGTTTGGAAAACCAAGTATCATAGCACCATCGCGTTTTAGGTAGTTTTGTACTATAGACATAAAAAGAGGATTAAACTCTAGATTTGAGCTTTGAAGTGTTCCTATGCTTATGATTAAGTCAAATTTCCCAAGTTTAAGGGAAGCTAAATCATTTATATCGTGTGTGAAAAAAGAGATATTTGAATACTCTTTAAACTTTTTGTTAGCTGCGTTTATAGCAGAAGAACAGTAGTCAATGCCTACAAGTTCGAGGTTTTTAAAATTAGTTGCAAATTTTTGTATCGCTTGAAATTCATCACCACTGTTTACGCCAAGGTTTAAGATACGAGTACGTTTGTTTATATTTACATTTTCTAGTGCTCTTAAATAGTGCGCAATAAACGCAGACTCTTCATTTTTATGTATTTCACTAAATATAGACGCTTCTCCGTACTTCTCTTCTTTGTCTACAATAGATTGATGAAAACTCTCATCTGCGTTTAGCTTTTCATATCGAATTAAAATTGTATTATCAGATTTTATGGTTGGAGTGAGCATGCGACAATGAAGTGTTTGCGCCAAATCTATCCAAGATTTATAGCCTCTGTAGATGTACATATTTTCTTGTATTTGAATACTGTTTCCGGAGTATGTAGAAGTGCAGATATCGGGGTTTAAAACTTCAAATTCTATGACTGCTTGATACGCTAGATCTTTTAGATTTTCTTGTAAAGTAGTTATGATGTGCATCATAGATTGATTTGAGAAGTTTAGCATGAAGAAATTATACAGTTTTATTTTAAGTAAATTTTATATTTCTTACATATCTTTCAGTTTGATTTGCCTACAATAAACAAAAATTAAAGAAAAGTTAAATAATGAGAATAGATAAATTTTTAAATTCGGTTAATATCACCAAGCGTCGTTCTATATCGCAAGATATGATAAGTAACAATGTGGTTTTGATAAACGGAGTAGTTGCAAAGGCGAGTAAAAATGTAGAAGTTGGAAGTGTAATAACAATCAACTATTTAGAAACTTCTAAGAAGTATGAAGTACTTAAGATTCCTACAGCAAAATCAACACCAAAATCTCTTCAAGATGAGTACATAAAGGAGATATTATGACTTATGATGAGGCACAAATAGCATTTATTTCACTTTTTAAACACGAAATGAGTGATGTTCAGATGAGAGAGTTTTTAGTTGGTATGACCTTGGATGCACATACTCCTGTAAGTACCATAGCCGCTGCTGCACAAGTGATGAGATCTTTTGCTCTTCCTCTTCCTATCTCCGAAGAGTTGCGTTTAAACGCAATGGATATTGTAGGAACGGGTGGAGACAAGATAGGTTCTTTTAATATCTCTTCAACTGTTGCTATTTTAGTTGCTGCGTGTGGAGCAACAGTAGCAAAACATGGAAGTCGTTCTGTTACATCTAAAAGTGGAAGCGCAGATATGTTTGAAGCACTTGGTGTTAGACTAGATTTAAATCTCAAAAACAGTGCAAGGCTTTTAGAAGAGAGTGGATTCACCTTTATGTTTGCGCAAAACCATCATCCTGCTATGCGCTTTATTATGCCTATTAGAAAAAGTATACCGGATAAGACTATATTTAATATCTTAGGCCCACTTACAAATCCTGCTGGAGTTACAAAGTCTATGCTTGGTGTTTTTAACAAAGATTTTGTTCCAAAAATAGCTGAAGCACTTAAGATTAATGGTGCAACTTCAACTATGGTTGTAAGTTCTGAAGAAGGCATGGATGAAATAAGTATAAGTGGTGTAAGCTACGCTTCACGCCTTCATTGTGGCAAGGTTCATGAGTTTATCATTGATCCTCAAGAGTATGGTATTAAAAAAGCACCTATAAAGGCAATTGTTGGTGGTGATGCAAGAGAAAACGCATATATTTTAAGAACTATTTTTGATTCCAGTGCAACAGATGCACAAAGAGATGTAGTTTTGTTAAACGCAGCTGCATCTTTGATGGTTGATGACTTAGCTCGTGACATGCAAGAGGGACTTGAAATGGCTAGAGAAGCTATAAGAAACGCAAGAGCCCAAAAAAAACTCAAACAGATAATCGAGATTTCAAATAAGCTATGAAAAAATACACTTTGAAGTTAAATGAGCTTGACACTTTAGTAAAAGATGTTATCAGTGAATTTCCTAATGGAGTTGTTATTTTAAAAGGTGATTTAGCCTCAGGAAAGACTACTTTTGTAAAAGCTGTTGTCAAAGAGTTAGGCTATGATGAAGATGTTACTTCTCCGACATTTTCACTTCAGCAATGTTATGGAGATAATATATTTCATTATGATATTTATAACCATGGAATAGAGCATTTTATCTCTTTGGGAATGTTAGAAGAGTTAGATAAAAAAGGACTTCACTTTGTAGAGTGGGGTGATGATAAGTTAGAAGCAATTTTAAAAAATGCTTGGATAGATACAATGAGTATAAATATAGAAAAAATTTCAGATAAAACAAGAGAGTACACAGTATGCATACTTTAAAAGCAGTCAACTTACAAAAAAGAATTAAAGATTTAGAAATAGTCAAAGGTATGAGTCTTGAAGTCTCAAGCGGTGAAGTAGTAGGACTTCTTGGGCCAAATGGAGCGGGGAAAACAACTACTTTTTATATGATATGTGGACTTGTGGAAGCGAGTGGGGGAGAAGTTTTTTTTGATGGTGAAAATATTTCAGATATGCCTCTTCATGAACGTGCTTTAAAAGGAATTGGTTATCTGCCACAAGAAGCTTCTATCTTTAAAGATTTAAGTGTTGAAGATAACTTAATGGTAGCCGCTCAGGTTGGTATAAAAGATAAAAAAGCTCAAGAAGCAAGAATACTTGAACTTCTTGATATGTTTAATATTGAGCCGATTAGATATCGTAAGGGCATTAGTCTCAGTGGTGGTGAGCGTCGTCGTGTTGAGATAGCCCGTGCACTTGTAAACAAACCAAAATTTTTACTTCTTGATGAACCATTTGCTGGGGTTGACCCTATTGCCGTTATGGATATTCAAAAAGTCATTCATCAACTTGTTTCTTATAATATTGGCGTTTTGATAACTGACCATAATGTACGTGAAACACTTGATGTTTGTGATAGAGCTTATGTTATTAAGTCTGGCGCATTATTAGCGAGCGGTACAAGTGCTGAGATTGGACAAAATGCAGATGTTCGTACGCACTATTTAGGTGAGAATTTTAGACTTTAAACAAAGGTGTATAAACCCTTGAATATTAAAAAAAGATTAGATTTTGAGGTGCACAAACGCAATCAAGAGGGTGAAGTTTCTTTTGAAAACCTAGATCCTATTTTAGTTGCTCATAGATATAATGATGCGACGGTTTCACTTATTTGTGCTCTATTTTCTTATGGAAATGTCAAGCAAATTGTTAAATTTTTAGACTCTTTAGATTTTGGAATTTTAACAAAAAATGATGAAGAGATTGCAAAAACTCTCTCAAATCACTACTACAGGTTTCAAAAAAGTGAAGATATTATAGCCCTTTTTATAGCCCTTAAAAGAATAATTGCAGAGAGTTCTATAGAAGAAATTTTTCTAAGAAAGTATAAAGAGAAACGCAGTGTAATAGAGGGTGTAAACGCAGTTATATCAAAAATATACACTTCGAATCCGCACGCATCACGAGGTTATAGTTTTCTTATTGGAAAAGTAACTACTAAGACAAAGGGAGCAGGAGCATTAAAACGTTGGATGATGTTTTTACGCTGGATGGTTAGAGATGACAAGATTGATATGGGACTTTGGAAGTCAGTGGATAAGTCTGATTTGATTATACCACTTGATACGCACACTTTTAATGTTGGACTGCGTTTAGGACTTCTTACAAGAAAAACATATGATTTGCACTCTGCTATAGAGTTAACAGAGACTTTAAGAGGCTTTGATAAAAGTGACCCACTAAAATATGATTTTGCACTTTACAGGTTGGGACAAGAAAAAATACTCTAAATATTTGCGTGAAAATTTCAATCAATAATGACGACTTTTAAAGACCTATAATTATATTTGGCTTATAGATAACTTGGTGATTTTTTGATATAATTGAATTCTTTGAGTAATTATGAGATTGTTCAGAGAGTTCAATCATTTAGATTCAAGATTATATGAAAAGGTTTATATTATGGAATGTGAATTTCCGAGTGTTAATTCAAACAAACAAGAGATAAAAGATATTTTTGATTCAGTCAAAACAATAGCGGTTTTAGGACTTTCTCCAGATCAGACTAAAGATAGTCACATAGTAGCAAAATATTTACAAGATCATGGTTATAAAATTGTTCCAGTTTATCCAAAAGAGGAGAGTATCTTAGGTGAAAAAGTGTACCGTTCTTTACTTGAAATTCCTTTTGATGTAGATATGGTAAATATATTCAGAAAACCCGCTGCGCTTGATTTTATAGCAGATGCTTGTATAGAAAAAGGAAATGTTAAAGTTTTTTGGGCTCAAAAGGGCATTGTTAATAATGAGGCTGCACAAAAGGCAGAAAACGCAGGAATGAAAGTAGTTCAAAACCATTGTAGTATGGTCGAACACCGCTCTTTATAAAAGGTAATTTATTGTTAGATATAAAAAAAATTTACGAAGCTAAAGAGCGCATAAAAAATGTAGTAGTTGATACTCCTTTTTCTTATGCTCCCCATCTAAGCGAGATAGCATCTTGTGATGTTTATTTAAAAAAAGAAAACTTGCAGGTTACAGGTGCATTTAAAATACGTGGTGCATATAATAAAATAGCTTCTTTGAGTGATGAACAGAGAGCTTGTGGTGTAGTTGCTGCGAGTGCTGGAAATCATGCTCAAGGTGTTGCCCTTTCTGCTTCAAAGTTTGGTATGAAAGCAGTTATTATTATGCCAGAATCAACACCTCTTACAAAAGTAAACGGTGTCAAACATTATGGTGCGCAGGTTATCCTTGCAGGTGCTAATTATGATGAAGCGTACGCCTATGCAAAAGAGTATGGGAAAATGCACTCTTTAACATTCGTGCATCCTTTTGAAGATGAAGATGTGATTGCTGGACAGGGAACAGTTGCGCTAGATATTTTAGATAAGTGCGCTGATTTAGATGCAGTTTTAGTGTGTGTTGGTGGTGGCGGTCTTATTGCTGGCATGGCAACTGCAATTAAGGCGATAAATCCTAAGATAGAAGTTATTGGTGTGAGTGCCTTGGGTGCTCCTGCGTTTAAAAATTCTTTTGATTTAAAAAAAGCTGTTGATTCTTTGAGTGTGAGAACTATAGCGGATGGTATTGCTGTGCGTGATACTTCTGAGATTACACTTGCTTATGCCTTAAAGTTTGTTGATAGAATTATTAGTGTGGATGATGCAGAGATAGCAAGTGCGATTTTATTTTTACTTGAGAAGCAAAAACTCGTTGTAGAAGGTGCTGGTGCAGTTGGAGTAGCAGCTCTTTTACATCATAAACTTGAACACCTCAAAGGTAAAAAAGTAGCCGTAGTTCTCAGCGGTGGTAACATGGATGTTACACTCCTTTCTGTTATTATCGAAAAAGGTCTTTTAAAGTCAGGTCGTAAAATGAAAGTAACAGTGACTTTGGTAGATAAACCAGGGTCTCTTATGCGTTTTACACAGATACTTCAAGAGTTAAACGCAAATATTGTGCATATTGCTTATGATAGAACTTCTATTTCACTTGATTATGGAGATGCAAATGTTACAGTACATATGGAAACCAAGAGTGAAGAGCATCAAGCTGAAATTTCTTCTGTTTTAAAGTCTGAGGGCTATTTAAGAGATTAGTGCACAGATGGAAGTTTTTGCTAGAAAAAATATAAAAAATCCATCAGTTGTATTGCAAATATACAACAAAAATTCTCTTGTAGCAATAGATTCTCAAGCAACTGTTAGGTTTTTTGACTTAAACACTCTTAAGCTTTTGAGTGGCTTTAAGGTAAAAAAAAGCCATAAAAAATACCAAAAGCAAAAGCTTGCATTGAGTAATGATGGGCAATATTTTGCTGCTCTTAGTCTTGAAAATCAAGAGCTAAAACTCTATAGTATAGTTACAAAAAAAAGAGTGACTCTACTCAGAACAAATGATAGCGAAATCTCCTCTTTGGGCATTGATCCTTTGAGTAGATACCTGTTTTCTTGTGCAAAAGATGGCAAAATATTTGTTATGGATCTTCAAAGTAAAAAGCTTGCGTTTATACTTCTTTTTCATAAGCAAGCAATCAATGAGATTGCATTTAGTGCAGATTCGCAGTGGATGGCAACCGCGGGTATTGATAAACAAATAGCGCTCTTTAATCTCTCAACAATGTCACAAGTATCAAAATTAGTAGCGCACCAAATATCCCTTACACAGTTGCGATTTTTAAATAAGAATCGCCTACTAAGTATAGATGAAGATTCTCAAATCATAATCTGGAATATTGATACGAAAAAATTGATGCATAAATTTGAAAAAATAAATGATACTATCACTCAGATTACAACAAGCGCTAATGATAAGTTTTTGTTTATAGCAACAGATCTTGGAGATATTATGCTCTATGATTTAGAAGATTACAGAGTGCTTGGTGTAGATTATATAAGATTAGGCACAGTAGTGAGTGCTCTAGAATTTAACAAAGAAAAAAATCATCTTATTATTGCAACGCAAGAGGGATCTATTAACTTTTATAATATTTATGAGGGAGAAGAGAAACTGCAGATTTTGTTTCAAAAAAAAGATTTTCAAATGATGCAAAAAGTGATTAAGAAAAATCCTATTTTAAAATATACTAAGATATACAAGCGCTTTATGCATCTGTGGGAAACAACACTCCAAGAAGCAAAAGAAGCCTTGGAAAATGGTGAAAAAGAAACTGTAATAGCACTTTTTAAAGATTCCCGAATCCCCGCTTCCCAAAACGCAATTATAAAAAAATTAATACTCGAATATGAGGATTTTCAAAGCTTTGTTGAATTTATTGAAGATGAAAAATTAGCTCTTGCGTATGGCCTTGCAAATAAACATCCAAACTATAAAGATTCAACTCTCTATGCATCTTTAGAGCAAAACTGGCAAAGAACATTTGAGATGGCGCAAACCTATCTCCTAGATCCAAAAGGAGAAGAGAAAATCAAAGAGATACTTTCTCCATATAAAGCTATACAAGGCAAAACAAAATATTTACAAGAACTTTTTATGCAAGCAGAAATTCATAAGCGTTTGAGAGTGTTGATAGTGCAAAAAGAGTACAAAGTTGCGTTTGAGCTTATAAAACGTAACTTATTTTTACAAGGCATCAAAGAGTATGAAATGTTTATACTTAAGAGTGCTCTTCAAGATAAAGATATTGACCTGGCGTATGACATCTTGGCAAATTTCGAGTATCTACAAAATATACCAGAGGCAAAAGTACTTCAAGAACAGTGGCAAAAAGACTTTCATAAAGCGAAAATATTTGCCTTAGAGAGAGACCTCAAAAAGATGAGAAAATCTTTGGAACCTTATATGAGTACACGCTCAAAATATATTTCTTTAGCAAGCGTATTTGGACTCTATTATCTATGTGAATTAGAGCTAGCTTTACAGAGAAAAGTTTCTAAAATTTATCTTGAAAAGGGTATAAAAAATTATATATCATCCTTAGGGTTACAAGAGGAAATTGAGAATTTTTATAAGCAATTTAAAAAGAGCTATCCAGAGTCAAAATTGAATTTAGATTACGTGGCCCACGGTTCAATTACAATGTGGCGGCCATTCATGATTGTAAACTCAATCTTAGATTAATTTTCAAGATAAAATCTACATAGGCTTTTAACCTAAAATATAGTTCCTCTTAGCTATAATCACAAAATTTTTAAAATTATAATTTTTACAGAGGAGACTTATCATGCAAATGAGTGGTGCGCAGATGGTCATAGAAGCATTTATTGCTGAGGGTGTTGACACAGTTTTTGGTTACCCTGGTGGGGCAATAATGAATGTATATGATGAGATATACAAGCAAGATGGATTTCAACATATTTTAAATCGTCATGAACAAGCATCTATACATGCTGCAGAGGGCTATGCAAAAGCGAGTGGTAAAGTCGGAGTAGCAATGATTACTTCTGGTCCTGGTTTTACAAACGCAGTCACTGGTTTAGCAGATGCTTATATGGATTCTGTTCCTCTTGTTGTTGTTTCTGGTCAAGTTCCTATGAGTCTGATTGGTACGGATGGCTTTCAAGAGATTGATGCTATTGGGATTTCTCGTCCTTGTACTAAACATAATTATCTTGTAACTGACGCAGCAGACCTTCCTCGTGTGCTTAAAGAAGCTTTTTATATAGCTCGTTCTGGTCGTCCAGGTCCTGTTCATGTTGATATTCCTAAGGATGTTACAGCACAAATAGCTGAGTTTAACTATGATGTAGAGCTCCAATTAGAGACATACAAGCCTAATGTTAAAGGAAATCCTCGTCAAATTAGAAAAGCAATAGAGGCAATATCTAAGGCAAAACGTCCACTTTTTTATCTTGGTGGTGGTATTATTAACTCAAACGCAGCTTATGAAGTAAGAGAGTTTATTCATAAAACTGGTATTCCTGCAGTTGAAACTTTAATGGCTCGAGGTGTTTTATCTTATGATGATGATTTACTGATTGATATGCTTGGTATGCATGGTTCTTATGCTGCAAATATGGCGATGAGTGAGACTGATTTAGTTATTGGGCTTGGAGCTAGATTTGACGACCGTGTAACTGGTAAACTCTCAGAATTTGCAAAAAACGCAGATGTAATTCATGTTGATATTGACCCTGCATCAATTTCAAAACTTGTAAACGCAGAGTATCCAATCGTTGGTGATATTAAAAATGTTGTTAATGAAATGCTTGAGCAAGTTGATAAAATTCATAGTGAAAATTATGAGTCGTGGAGAGAAACTATTCATAATTTCGCCGAGCTTCATCCTCTAACTTTTCACGAAGATACAGATCGAATTAAACCTCAGTGGGTTGTAAAGCGTGTTGGTGAACTTCTTGGTGATAGTGCTAACATCTCAACAGATGTTGGTCAACATCAGATGTGGGCAGCACAGTTTTATCCGTTTACTCGTCCAAACCAATGGATAACTTCTGGTGGACTTGGAACTATGGGCTTTGGTTTTCCAGCGGCAATGGGTGTTAAAATGGCATCTCCAGAGAAGACATCTATTAACTTTACGGGTGATGGTTCGATTCTTATGAACGTTCAAGAGTTGATGACTGCGGTTGAAAAAAAGATACCTGTAATCAACATCATTTTAAACAATAACTTTCTTGGAATGGTTCGTCAGTGGCAGACACTATTTTATGACAAACGTCATAGTGAAACCGACTTAAGTGTTCAGCCAGACTTTGTAAAACTATCAGAAGCTTTTGGTGGCATAGGGTACAGAGTAACTACAAAAGAAGAATTTGATGCTGCTCTTAAAGATGCAGTTGAAAAAAATGTAGTTGCGTTTATAGAAGTAATTGTTGAGAGATTTGAAAATGTTATGCCTATGGTACCATCAGGCGGAAGTCTGTTTAACATGATGTTATTAGAGAAAAAGGAGAAAAAATAATGACTGAGAATAGTGAAAGAAGAGTTGTTTCAGTTATCGTTGTTAATGAGGCGAGTGTTTTATCTCGTATAACAAACCTTTTCTCTGGACGTGGATACAATATTACATCTTTAACGGTTGCACCTATTCCAGATAGTAAATACTCTCGTTTAACGATTGTAACATCTGGTTCTGTTCGTGTGATTGAGCAGATAACAAAACAACTTCACAAACTTATACCTGTACTTCGCGTTTACGAGCATGCAGATTTAGTTGAAAAAGAGATGGCACTTATCAAGTTTCCAATTACTGAAAATCTTAGTGATATAAACACACTTTGTGAAGCCTATAATGGTAAAATTGTTAATTCAGGCGAAAATGTAATTATTGCTATGGTTGCAGATGAGCCAAAACGTGTAAATCATTTTTTAGAAGCTATTAAGCGTTACAATCCTAAAGAAATAGTAAGAAGTGGTGCAGTAGCACTAGAGAGATAAGGTAATGAGACTCCAAGAAATTGCCAAAATAGTTGGAGCCGAGTTTAGTGGTGAAGATATTGAGATTACAGGTATCAACACTTTAAAAGATGCGACCAAAAATGAAATCTCTTTTGTATCAAATTCTAAATACCTAAAAGATATACAAAACTCAAATGCTGGAGCAATTTTAGTTGATGAAAAAATCAAAGAAAATGTTCCATCATCTTGCACTGCTTTAGTTGTTGATATTCCTTATTGGGAAGTTGCAACTCTTTCAAAACATTTTGCTCCTCCAATTGAAGATAACAATTTACCGGCTCCAATTATTGGTAAAGGCAGTGTGATTTCAGATAAAGCAGAAATCGCAAATGGTGCAATTATTGGTGAAAACTGTATTATTATGGCGCATGTATATGTTGGTGCGCAAGTTGTTATTGGGGACAATACTATTCTTTATCCAAGTGTGACAATTTATAGAGACTCTCGATTAGGTCGCAATTGTAGAATTCATGCTAACACTACTATTGGTGGTGATGGCTTTGGTTTTGCAACGTCTAAACTTGGTGAACATAAAAAAATCTATCAAAATGGTAATGTTGTTTTAGAAGATGATGTTGAAATTGGTAGCTCTACAACTGTTGATAGAGCTGTATTTGGAACTACTCTTATAAAAAAAGGTGTTCGGATAGATAACCTTGTGCAAGTGGGACACAACTGTGAAGTAGGAGAATACTCTGTTTTAGTATGTCAAAGTGGTTTAGCTGGTTCAACAAAAATTGGAAGAAACACTGTTATGGGTGCACAATCAGGGACAGCGGGACATTTAGAGATAGCACCTTTTAATACTTTCGCAGCAAGAAGTGGTGTTACAAAAAGTATTAAAGAGAGTGGCTTAACTTTTGCAGGCTTTCCTCTCATGGGTCATAAACAATGGCTTAAACTTCAGGGTAAAATCGCTAAACTACTTAAATAAAAATTATTAAGGAAATAAAAATGAGCAAAACAATTGCATTAAGTGGAACAAAAAAAGGTGTTATTTCAGTATCAAAAATTGATGAACCTTATGGAAAAGGGAGTGCTTCAGTAGCAAGTGTAGGAATTTCTTTAGTTGGAAATGCTAATGAACCTGAGTGGAAAGTTCATATTCCATTTGATAATTTAGATGAAGTTATCGAAGCTTTAACTGCATTAAAATAAAAAGCTTAAAGTAGGGTTTACCTACTTTTTAAGCTCTGCAGTATACTCTGCAATTCTAGCAATACCATCACGAATAGTATTAATATCAGTAGCAAAACTGAGTCTAAAATAGCCCTCACTTCCAAACGCAACACCAGGAACAACTGCTACAAGTTTTTTATCTAGTAATTCTTTGGCAAAAGTAAGAGAATCTGAACTCACTTCTTTAATATTAACAAATAGATAAAATGCACCATCGGGTTTGACTACACTTAATCCATCAATATTATTTATAAGCTTAACAGCTTCATCACGACGTTGGATAAATGCTTTTCTCATCATTTCAATATCTGCATCTGCACTACCATTCAAGCCTGCTATAGCAGCCATTTGTGTGATTGAGTTGATGTTTGATGTGCTTTGTGACTGAAGCTTTTTAGTTGCTTTGATAAGTTCTGTATCTGCTGCAGCCATATATCCAAATCTCCAGCCAGTCATCGCAACTGATTTGGAGAGACCGTTGATTGTTATAGTGCGTTTGTACATATCTTCACTAACCGCGGCACATGAAGTGAATATGCCATCGTAAGTAAGTTTTTCGTACATCTCATCAGATGCAACGATGATATCAGTGCCTTCTAAAACTTTTCCAAGTGCAACTAGTTCTTCTTTTGTATAGATTGAACCTGTAGGATTTGATGGAGTAGTAAGTACTATCATTTTTGTTTTGTTAGTTATAGCATCTTTTAATTGCTCTGGAGTTATTTTAAAACTATCTGTGTCATGCGTTTGTATCTCAACAACTGTACCACCGCAGTACTTAACTAATTCAGGATAAGTAACCCAGTAAGGAGCAGGTATGATTACTTCATCACCTTCTTGAATAACACATGAAAAAAGATTAAATAGAGAGTGCTTAGCACCATTGTTAGCAATAACTTGATTAGGAGCATATGTCAAACCATTATCACGTTTTAACTTGTTTACAATAGCTTCTCTTAAAGCCGGGTAACCATCAACTGGCGTATATTTGGTATAGTTTTTGTTGATGGCATCAATTGCAGCGTCTTTAATAACTTGGGGTGTTCCAAAGTCAGGTTCTCCAGCGGAAAAACTTAAAATGTCTTTGCCTTGAGCTTTTAATTCTCCAGCAAGTGTTGTAATCGCAATAGTAATTGATTCAGATAATGTGTTTACGCGGTTTGTTAGCATAAATAACCTCCAATAAAATATTGAAGTAATTATACTAAAATAATTGTATATACAAGTTTATAGTGATGAAAAATTTATGTTTTCATCGCTTTTATAAATGACTCATAAATATGTTCGAGTTCTAAATCTTCTTCTAGTACTTTTGTATTATCTTTAACTAAAATATGTTCTAAAATTGCAACTCTTTTGAGTAGATATTCGAACATTTCTTTATTAATATCTGGAAGCATGTTGTGCATAAATGGGTCTTGACATCTTCCTTTTTCAATAACATGAGCAGGGATTCCTATAGCTGTAGAACAATTAGGAACAGTTTTGACAACAACAGAGTTAGCACCTATTTTAGCGTACTCACCAATAACAATATTTCCAAGAACTTTTGCTCCGGCACCAAGTACTGCACCTTTTTTTATAGTAGGATGGCGTTTACCATGCGCTAAAGAAACACCACCAAGTGTAACACCTTGATAGATAACCACATCATCTTCTATGATAGTAGTTTCTCCAATTACAACACCGTTTCCATGGTCTATGAAAACACGTCTACCTATAGTTGCTGCTGGATGAATATCTATATGAGTGAAAATTTGAGTCAAGCCCATTATCATTCTAGCTAAACGTTTAAAACTTGCCTTGTGAAGTTTGTTGGCAATTCTATACCAGGCAATAGCCCAAACTCCAGGATAATTAAATAAAAAATCTACTTTGGAGCTAAGAGCTGGATCGTTATGATAAGCGTTTGAAAAGTCTTCTTTTATATTAGAAAATAGTCCCAATTTATAATCCTAAAATTAGTTTGTAGTTCTTAGATAGCCGTTTTGTGTAACGAATAATTCTAATTTTGCAAGTGTATCAAACTTTTCTTTTTCTGTGATAAAGTCACTTCGAAGTAAATCTGTTTTAAGTTTGTTTAATACTTCTTCTTTGTCGTAACCTATGGATTCTAAAATATTTAAAATATTTTTTGACTCAACTTCATTAGTTATTTCATATCCTGAATCATCAATATTTATAGTATATTCATTTGGATGGGTGAAGAGATTATGTTCCATTCCTAGTGTTTCTTGATAAGCACCAACATTAAAGAATCCTAAAAAATAGTCTTCACTATCTAAATCAACATCATGGAGTAAAAGAGGTTTCTCTGGATCAAAACCAATTTCTCCATCACTATCACAAGTTATATCCCAAAGGGATGCTGCTCTGAGAGGTTTAGTACTTAGTTTATGGAGAGGCATTACCGGAAAATGTTGTTTTAAGCCCCAATAATCTGGCAAACTTTGAAAAATAGATGCGTTAATAAGATATCTTTCTTGCAAACTTATTTGGAGTAATTCTAACTCATTTGTTGTGTGCTCTGATGTAAGATAGAGTGACTTTTTGATTACATTGTGAACAAGAATCTCTGCGTTTGAGCGGTCTTGTAAATCTATATAGCCTAAGTCAAAAAGAGTTAAGATCGATTCCATATGGTCTAAAGCATCATGCAAATACTCTATACAGTTTTTGTCATTGAGTTTCTGGTAAAGATATCTTAACTCTTCTAAAAGTGGTGGATTTACTTTTTTGAATTTTAAGAGTTTTTCATGATAATCTTGAGTGAAAAGTTCCAAAACAGGAGTAATTAAAACTGAGTGTGAAGCAACTATGTAACGTCCAGATTCAGTAAAAATATCTGGATGAGATACGTTTTTTGCATTCATAATCTCTCCAAGTAAAAAGACAACACTACTTGAAAACTCATCAATAGAGTAGTTTCTTGATTTGGATTGTGTATACTGGTCATATTCTACAGCTAAACCACCACCGATATTTATACTGTTGAGTGATGATGCTCCCATATTTTTTAACTCTGCGTAAATGTTTCCAGATTCTCTTAGAGCACGTTTGAGAGGTGCTATGTCTGACATTTGTGAACCAATATGAAAGTGAATCATCGTTAAAGAGTCAATAATATTAGCTTCTTGCATCAAAGCAACTGCTTCTATTATCTCTGTTGATGTTAAACCAAATTTAGCATCCATTCCACCACTTTTTGCCCATATACCACTTCCTGCACTATGAAGTCTAACTCTAATTCCTATATTTGGAATTTTTAAATTACACTCTTGAGCAACTTCGATTATTGTCTCAAGTTCTCCAAGACCTTCAATAGTTATGGTTATCTTATGACCAGACTGTGCAGCCATAAAACCGAGTGTTATCATCTCTTTATCTTTAAATCCATTTACGGTAATATGTGCATCCGTGGGAGTCTTACTCATTGCTAAAATAAGCTCAGCTTTACTTCCGGCTTCAAGGCCATAATGAAATTTCAAGCCTTCTCTTGTTACAGCTTCAACAACATTTGGTAGCTGGTTTACTTTTAAAGGAAAAACCGCATTAAAACTACCTTTGTAATTGTTAATCTTTATTGCTTTATCAAAGTAAGAATAGAGAGTGTTAATTTGCTTTTGAATAAGATGTGGAAATCTTAAAATTATAGGGCCTCTCACATCATTAAAACGTATTTTTTCTACTATTTCTAGAAGTGATGGTTTACTTTTATAGTTTAGTTTTAGCTCCCCATCTTCTATTAAGAAGTTATTATTTGACCATAAGTCAAGACCAAAGTTTTTCAATTTTATCCGCCTATAAGTGAAGTTTTTTATTAAAATATTTCTCAACATCGAAAAATATCTCAGCATTGTGATTTTTAAAAGTTAGTAGGTTGTTGTTGAGTTCACTCATTTTTTTGACACCCATTACTGCTAAGACTACTTTCATACTTTTAATTAAATTATCATGATAGCTTCCTATTTTACGAGCTTGTTTTAGTACAAGATATGAAGCGCGTTTTTTTTCATCTTGCGTAGCCATACCGACAGGACAAACATGCGATCCAAAGCCAGAACACATGCGTGCTCGAATACATCCACCACTCATCATAAATCCACGAGCAATTCCAATGGCATCAGCTCCCATGCATAGAGATATTATGGCATCATCGGGAGTCAATATTTTTCCACTAACAATAATCTTAGTATCTTGTCGTACTTCATATTTTTTGAGTAAACTATTGAGGATGAACAAGGCATTGTTAGTTGTAAGTCCAACTGATTCCATAAGTTCAAGTGGTGCTGTGGCACTACCACCTTCGCCGCTGTCAACAGAGATAAAATCAGGTAAACTTTTTCCTTGAGATTTTCTTCGTGCCATCTCGGCTACCATCTCTTCTACAGAATCTGAATCTGAAATAACTATTTTAAAACCAACAGGTTTTCCTGAGAGCTTTTGGAGTCTTTGAACAAAGTCTAAAAGCTCGGTTGTTGAATTAGCAAATGGAAACCTATTGGGTGAAAAAAGATTTTCACCCTCGGGAACACCTCTATAATATGCAACATCAGCAGTCACTTTACTTCCTGCGAGTTTTCCACCGGTCTGTTTTGCACCTTGAGCTATTTTTATCTCTGTCATACGACAAAATTTCATTGTTTTTTGATATTTTAAGTCATCAAACTTACCATTTTCATCACGAACACCGTACAAACCAGAGCTCATTTGAAAAACCATATTTGGAATTTCACTTGGGACTTCTTTTGGAAAGCTTTCTAGAGGAGCAGACCAATTAACACGAAAAAGTACATGTGTAGGAGTATCATACACATAAGTGTTTTGAGTTCTTTTGTTAAGTAAAATAGTTCTATACCATTTTAATGCGAGAGTACGGTTAAATAGCTTATCTCCAATCTTAAACGCAAGTTCGGCAAAAGGAGTACTTTTAATTATCTCAAGATAATCAGCATTTTTAAGATCTGGTCTATGAGTAAAGAGGTGGTTTGATGTAAGAGAACCTTCACCAGTATTGATTGTTAATCCTGAAGTTGAGCCAGCAATGGAAAAAGCACGAACTGATTCAGGGCTTAGTGCACCATCACTCATTGCTGAGCGAATAATTGGTGTTTTAGATACAAAAGGAAATTCTCTCTCTTTTCCAAAAACAACAGATGTGTCATCACTTACTTCCTCTTCATTAAGAACATTTGTTGCATGTTTTATGATAAATCTTGAAGTAGAAAAAGGTTGACTCACCGAAAATGAAAGGTAATTTGGTACATCTTTTGCAGCTTTATAAACCCAGTCAATTTTATCTTTTGATTCATAAAAAGTTTCTGCTCCAAAATACTGACGCATAGGTTCTCTTAGCATCTCTAGAAGATATCTTCCTCTCCCTATAACAGGATAATTAATTAGCAGTGAGTGTTTGCGTTGAATAAATTTGTCATAAATATATAAAAAAAATATTCCTATAAAAAATGCAAAAATAAAAAACTCAATAAAATCTATAAAAAGAGTCCAGAGAAAATTAAAAAATTCCATATTAAAAGTTCATTTGTTGCAGTGTCTCTTCTGTTTTATTGAGAAGGTCTTTTATCCAAATAGTATTGTTTATGAGTTCATCCGAACCTATAACACAACAAAATCTAGCATTTGCTTTATCCGCACCCTTGAGGTGATTTTTGAGATTTTTCGCCTTAAAATCACAAGTCACTTTTTCACTTTTGCGTTTTTTTTGTGTTAGATGAACTACTAAATCAACAGCATTTTCATCCATTGCACCTATATAGTAGCCTTCGCGTTTTACTTCAGGCATAACTATAAGTTCCATAAGTCTTTCTATTCCCATAGCAAAACCAACAGCAGGAGTTGCTTTTCCGTCTAAAAATTCAACAAGTCTGTCATATCTTCCGCCACCCGCTATTGCGCTTTGACTACCTATGTTGTCGCTTACAAACTCAAACGCAGTCTTAGAATAATAGTCAAGTCCACGCACTAAATTTGTGTCTATCTCATAAGCTATATCATTTTCATCAAGAATCTTTTTAAGCTTACTAAAATCATCTTCACATCCCAAACAGAGATTATTTATGAGTTTAGGAGCACCTTCATAAAGAGTTTGACATTTTTCGTTTTTACAATCAAGTACACGTATAGGATTAGTGTCTAGTCTTCTCACACAATCATCACAAATTCCGTCTTGACACTCTTTTACAAATTTAACTAAATTTTCGCGATACTGAGGCATACAGTTTTGATCACCCAGAGAGTTTAGTTGTAGTCTGTAGCCAATGCCACAGCGCTTAAGTATGTCACTAACCATCATAATCATAGTAGCATCTTCATAAACGCTATCTACGCCAAAACTCTCAACACCAAACTGGTGGAATTGTCTCAAACGACCTTTTTGTGGTCTTTCATAACGAAACATTGAGCCGTGGTAAAAAAAGCGGTGAATGCCACCTGCACGATCAAGTTTTTTTTGTACAAAAGCACGAACAACACCGGCAGTTCCCTCAGGACGAAGACATACATCGTTTTCGCCCTTGTCAATAAACTGATACATCTCTTTTCCAACAATGTCACTAGATTCGCCAACACTGCGTTTAAAAAGAGATGTTTCTTCTAAAAGGGGAGTTTCTATAAAGTGAAAACCATATTTTTGCGCTACATCTGTAGCCGTGTTTATGAAGTAAGTAAATCTCTCATAATCCTCACTTAAAATATCATTCATCCCTCTTAGCGATTTAATCATTTATGTCCTTTGTAAATAGAAACGCAAGGATACCATTTTTTCTCTTTTTTTCTCTATAATAAACCTCTTTTGAAGTCCAAACAGAGTAAAATTTCGGCAAATTAAATTAGGAACTATTAAATGCCATTTTCCAAACTAGGACTATCAAAAGAGATTAATCTTTCACTCAAAGAAAAGGGCTATAAAGAACCAACTCCTGTTCAAGAAAAAGTTATTCCATTGGTCTTGGATAAAAAAGATGTGATGGCAATGGCACAAACAGGAAGTGGTAAAAGTGCCAGTTTTATACTGCCTATTTTACAACTTTGGAATGAGACAAAAGGTGAGGGTAAGGCAAAAATAAAAGTTCTTGTTTTAACTCCAACGAGAGAGCTAACTCTTCAGATAGCAGAAGCTTTTGCTGCGTTTGGTAAACACCTTCGTAAAAAACCAAAAATTGTGAGTGTCATAGGTGGTGAGCGCATTGGAGATCAGTTGTATGATATTCAGCAAGGTTGTGATGTTTTAGTTGCAACTTCAGGCAGATTTTTGGATGTACTTAAAAAGAAGCAGATGAATCTTTCTCATTTAGAGTATTTGGTTTTGGATGAAGCAGATAAAATGCTCAATCTTGATTTTGCACAAGAGTTGGAGCTAGTTCTAGAGGCCCTACCAGCTAAACGCCAAAATCTCCTCTTTTCAGCCACATATCCGCCAAAGATGCTTGATATCGCTTCAAAGATTATGAATAATCCTATAGAAGTTACTATAGAAGAGTCTCAAACTGTCGAGACCATTAATCAAAGAGTTATAGAAGTAAACAGTGAAAATCGCGGACCTTTACTGAGACATTTACTTAAAGAAAACAAATGGAAGTCAGTTTTAGTTTTTATGGCAAATAAACGCGCAACTGATAATATCGCTGTTAAGTTTAGAAAGTATGGTTTTGAAGCGGCTTCATTTAACGGTGACCTTTTTCAAGATGAGCGTAACGAAACATTAGCTGCGTTTAAAGAGAGAAAAGTAAATATTTTATTTGCCACAGATATAGCAGCACGTGGTTTAGATATAGATGATATAGAGTGTGTTATAAACTATGACTTACCGCGTTCGCCGGCTGATTATATTCACAGAATAGGGCGAACAGCCAGAGCTGGAAAATCGGGAACTGCAATCTCTTTTATCTCCCATGAAGAAAAAGAGCATTTTAAACTCATAGAAAAACGCAGTGGGATTAAACTTCCAAGAGAAGAAATAGAAGGTTATTTGCTTATAGGTGAAGCTCCTAAAAAAGTCAAAGGTCCCGCACCTGTAAAAGGGAAGGGCAAAAGCAAAAAAGATAAACTGCGTGAAAAGATGGCAAGAGAGAAGGAAGTAAATGAAAGAAAATCATAACCTGGTAAGTTCGTGGTATATGAAAAATAAACGCTTTTTATGCCTTATTTTTCGCTCTTTCCTGTACTTCATAAATATTTGACAAATAAGTCTTAAGGACTAAAAGCGCTTCATGAGCTAGTATAGCATCGCCTAAGTTTACTTTGAACCAACTAGCATAAAATTTTAAGATCATAATTTTACTCCTAACGATTGTCGTGAGAAATAAATTGCCATTAGGCTATTTATTTATCTCCTAGAACTTGTTATATCTCTCTATCTTTCCAATAGTTAGGTTTTCTTTGGAGTTGCATAATTGCTAATATAATAATCTCATCATTTCTTTGATAGTAAATAACTCCAAATGGAAAACGGTTCGTTAAACATCTTCGTATATCTATGTCTAGTTTTGGCCAAGCAGTTGGAAAATTTAAAATTCTTTGGATTGTTTTATGAACCTCATAGGCGAACTCTGAACCAAGATTTGTTTTGCACTCCTCATAGTAGTCAACTGAAGCATTTAGTTCAAGCTCAGCGTCTGGATGGAAAGAGTATGTCATTTAAGAGTTTAGTCGTTGAGATATTTTTTTGAAAACTTCATCTCCATCAACAAGAGACACATTGTTTGTTTCAATATCAGTTTTTCTTTTGTTTACTTCTTTTATCCATAGTGCGTCTATTGAGGTGTTTATAGGAGTGATACTAGCTAATATCTTATCAACAATTTCAGTTTTTAAATCTATTGGTAAAATATCTATCTCATCAAATAGTTGTTCTTGTTTTAAAGCTAACATGTAAAACTCCAATTTTAAATATACAATATTATATCAAATTTCAAGATAATATGATTTTTCGGACATAACGACTGTAGCGGGAAATAATTTTTCCGTTAGGATAAATTATTCGTCCCCTTGTACTTGTTATAACTTTGGTTCAAGTTCTAGATTGTGCACTCTATCAAAGTGCTTAATGTTGTTGCTAATTAAAGTACAGTCATTTTCTATAGCTATACTAGCTATCATTAAATCCATGTCAGCAATTATATCACCACTTTTTTTCAACCTTGCTTTTTCTTTTGCAAAGATAAGACTTGATGTTTTAGTAAATTCCAATACTTTGAAATTATCTAAAAAAGGCTCAATTACTTTTAAATTTTGATTTATTTTAGAAGAGTTGTAAGCACCATAGATTAATTCAGTATAGTTTATTCTTGAAATATATAAATCATCTATTGGGATTTGTGAGAGTCTTTGGACAACTTCTTGTTTTCCTTTTAAAAAGTATATTAATATATCACTATCAATTAAATATTTTTTCATTAAAGGTTTAGCTCAAACTCTTTAGAACTTTTATCATCAACAATATTTTGTAACATATTATCTGCATCATTACTTTTTAATTTACCTGCAAATTGCAACAATTGGTTATGTTTTAAATTATTTTGTTTTGAAAAAAAACTTATGGCTTTTTCTATAACATCTGTTTTTGTTGTATGAAGTTCTTCTGTTAATTGGTTTAGTGTAACAATGACACTTTCTTCCAATCGTAGATTTACTGCTCTTTTCATAATGACTCCTTTATCTTTACAATATTATACATAAATCACTTGAAATTGTAAATATTTAGAAAATAAAATATTTTAATTATAACGTTTGAAATGAACCAACAAATTGCCCATAGGGTAATTTATTGGCTACTCTGTTTTGTTATATCTATCTTATTTTGTCTTTTGCAATATATTTTAAAATTCTTAGTAGTTGAGTTTTATATAATCTTGTTCTAAAGATTTACATTAGCTTTTAAATCTTTAAAAAATATTTTCATTTCTTGGTCGTATTGCTCTTGAGATAACATCTCCATTGTGCCATTTTCAGAGTCTTCAATGATCTGTTTTAAATCTTTTTTTCTCTCATAAAAATATGGGTCAAATTCCAAGTTTTTATCTTTTGAGATAGTTATATTTGAATGACTTTTTTTTCATTGTCACACCAATCAAAAGCATCAAAACTACTACATTCTGCTTGATATAAACTATAATCTTCATGGTCATAAAGAATTATTGATTAAGAGTTATTTATCCGGTCGATAAACCTTAACGTTTTTACACTTGTATTCGTCAAGAAGGTACTGTGCATGAAGCTGGCTCATGATGCCTTTTTCGCAGTAGAGTAAGTACTCTTTATCTTGAGGAAGTTTCTTGAATTCGGACTTTAGTTTATAAAAAGGTATTTTGACGCTTTTACAGCTTGTTTGGATACACTCATCTTCTTCTCGAATATCTATAACGACATACTCTTTAGAATTTAAGTCGCTTATCGTTTCAACAGCTTCTAGGTTTATCACATCATCTATAATCTCATCTACATAAATACTTTTTGATTCTGCAACAGCCTTGTCTAAAACATCATAGTTAAATTTTTGTGCGATTTCTTCCATGCGTTTAAACGAGCCATGCGTGATAGGATTTTGAGAGATGACACCACAGTATTCGGGCATGCTTTCTGCAAAGCGTCGTGTACCAATATCGTTGGCAATTGAGATGATTTCTGGTTTATTCATGGTTGCGAGAGGACGGAGTATAAGCATGTTGCTCACTTTGTCGATTAAAGCAAGATTACGTAGTGTCTGACTAGAAACTTGAGCGACACTTTCGCCCGTTAAAAGAGCATCTATCTCCATAGAATCAGCTATCTTTTGAGATGCTTTGAGCATAAGACGTTTAAGAATTACGCCCATGTATGTAGGTGGAGAAGAGCGGAAAATCTCTGTTAAAACATCATCAAAAGGTACCGATATAAATTTAACCCTATGAGATGAACCAAACTTAGACCAGAGGTAAAGCGCTACTTGTTTTACGCCTATTTCATGTGCTATTCCACCAAGATTGAAAAAGACGAAGTGCGTTTTTATACCGCGTTTCATAGTAAGATATGAAGCTACTGTAGAGTCAAATCCTCCTGACATTAAAGAGAGTATATCACCTTGTGTTCCTAATGGAAATCCACTTAGACCTTTATGCTTTTGAGTGATTACGTTGAGTTGGCTATGCATGAGTTCCAAGCGAACAGTAATTTCAGGGTTTTTCAGACTTACACTTTTGGCTTTTGAATGTGCAAGAAGGTAACCACCAATAGCTTGTTCTAGTTCTATAGAGCTAAAGTCATGTTTACCACTGCGTTTAGCTCGTACTACAAAAGTTTTCCCCTCTAAAGAATCTATGACAAGTTCACCAACTTTTACTTTTATCTTCTCTAGAGTGTCCATATCATCAAATTCTAAAGTTTCTAAGATTTGTTCTATGCCTGAAGTGTCCAGAAGTTTTTGTCTTACCTCTGCTAAAACGCCAAGAGGTGCAAGAACTTCTATTTTATCTGAAAATTTTCCTACTATAATATCAGTGCTTATCTGTTGTAAAATAAAAACAAGGTTGGTGTAAAGTTGTCCAACCATTTGTCGTTTGGTAGAAGCACCTTTAATCATGATTTCTGGAAAAAGTTTGAGTATGAATTTTTGCGTATTTAGGGGTGTGTTTTGCACAATTGTAACCTTCTTATTATATAGATGAAATTATAACTTATTTCTTGAGTAATCCTTGAGCAAAAAGTAAAAAAACGATTCCAAAAGAGGCTATAAACGCAGTTAAATAAAGTGCCATATTGTAATTTCCAAACATCTCAAAAAGAGCTACACTATAAAGAGGTGCTGTTACTTGTCCTACTCCATATGCAGCTGTCATAGCACCCATGAAAATCACTGGATTTTTTCCTGCTAACTTTCCTCCATGATGCATAAAAAGTGCTACATGGCCGATGAAAGTACTTCCATATAAGGCTCCACTTAAAATATTCAGAGCAATATTGTTTGTGAGAGTTGGTATTAAGATGCCTATAATTTGAAGTATAAACGCAGCAATAATCATATTTACACTGCCGTATTTTTGTGCTAATCTCATCCAGATGATGGCAGATGGAATTCCAGAGAGACCAACCACTAACCATCCTAAATTTCCAAAGCCCTCAAGCCCTTCTAGTGAGTTTATGATATCAGGAAAAAATGTAGCTTGCACCACAAAACCAACACCCGCTGCAAAATAAGCAAGGATTAAAAGAATCACATAGGGTGTAAACATTGATTTTGATACCGTATGTTTTGTAGCATTTTTTTGCAGTTCTTTGTTAAAAGATAAAATATAAATAGCGTAAATCGAGAGTAAAAACGCAAAAATACTAAGAACTAACCAAGCCTCACTCCAAGTTCCATTTTTGAGTATGTACCGACTTATAAGCTCACTTATTGTGATTGCAAAACCTATGCCGCTAAAGTGTATGCCCATAGCTTTTGTTTTATCTTCATAGTCAAGTTTTATCATGACAATAGCACTGCCGACTATGAGAACCATCGCACTTCCAAAACCTGCTACAGTTCGTGATATAAACCATAAATACTCATTTGTTGTTGTAGCCAAAATGAGAGTTGTGAGTATGCTAAGCACCATGCCAAGTCTAAAAAAATTGACCTTAGTGTTGATATCTTTGATAAATATACTAAAAAGTGCTCCGCTTAAATAGCCCGCAAAGTTAAAAGAAGCAAAAAGCCCTGCATCTCTCACGCTTAAAAAACCATTGAGCATTGGTGGTAAAAGAGAAGTAAACGCAAATCTCGCCACACCAATACCTACGATAATAGAGAAGACTCCAGCAAGCAATATATTATAATTTTTATTTCTGTCTAAAAAATTTATTTGCATTAAAAACCTTATTTAAAGTCAGAACTTTAGCTCTTTTATCCTTAATAAGAAAGCTTTTAAGTTTAAGTCTATTTTTTTAACTCTTCGTTTTTATTTTAAGGTCCTCGAAGATATAATTTCAAGTTTGAAAATTGAGTAAAGTTAAGAATAATTTTATCTAAAAGGAATTTAGTGATTAATTTTACTCTATTTGACAAAATTGCCGTGGCTATATCAGCCATTATGATTATCATGTTATTTACAATGGCTTTGAAAGTATCCGGATTAATACTACAAGATTTTGAATTTTTTGGATTTTTTCAAGTATGGCTATTGTTTGGTTTTTACTACCTAGTAAATATGTTTATTAGAGCAGCTTATTTAGTGCATAAAAAAGATAGTAAAAAATAAGCTTTCTCGTTGTATCTCTTCTGAGACAAGGAACAAATATGAAACAGATCAATATACAGTATTATAAAACCAATGACATAGAGTTTATTTTAGGTTCTTATAAGGGCAAACTTTGTCTGCTTGATTTTCATAACACAGAGATGAGAAAAAGTCTCGATGAGAGAATCAAAAAGCTTCTAAACGCAGAGTATATAGAAAAAGATGATGCCATCCTCCAACTCACAAGAGAGCAACTTGATGAGTATTTTGAAGGTAAACGCAAAGAGTTTGATATTCCTCTTTTGATGCTTGGTACAGAGTTTCAAAAAAGTGTGTGGAATGGTTTAGTAAAAATCCCTTATGGTAAAACTATCAGTTATTTAGAACTTGCAAAAAACATTGGAAATATAAAAGCAGTAAGAGCGGTTGCAAATGCCAATGGAGCAAACAGTATAGCTATTATTGTGCCTTGTCATAGGGTTATTGGCAGTGATGGAACATTAACCGGATATACCGGTGGGCTTGCGCTTAAGAAGAAGTTTTTAGAATTGGAAAATATGTTTAGAGCAAACTCAATTACATAATATAATTTTTAATTTCTGATGGCAAAAAAAAATGCTACACTATAAGTAAAATTTATCTAAAAGGTGTTTGAGATGAAAGCTCTGTTTTTTATACTCCTTTTGAGTTTGAGTCTGTTTGGATCGCAAAAAGAAGAAGTTCTTTTAAAATCTATATCTGAGTATGCTATTCGTATTGGTACAGGAAATGTAAGTCGCGAATATGTTTTTCTTGACCCACTATGTCCTCATTCCAAAAAATACATCACAATGATTTGCGAAGATGAAGAGTTGCAAGAAGAGAACAGTTACTTTGTTTTTTTGTACAGACTTCCCAAGTTTGATTCTGATGCTTTGATTGAGTATATTTATCAGGCAAAAGATAAACGCAGCGCACTCACGCAGATTATGATAGATAAGAAAAATATGGATGAGGAACTTTTTGACTTTGAAGTAACTAAGAAAACATTAAATCTCGTAAATAAAATTGCTTTAGTCGCAAAGAAATTAAAAGTAGATAGAAGACCGCAAATGTTTACTTTTTATGATTTAAATCCTTAGATATCAACTATATTTTTAGAGTAAAGAAGCTACTTAGCTCTTTACTCCTTTTAGGACTACGCTAGAATTTCTTCAATAGTAATATAGTCTCCAACACGACCCGTCATCTGTTCAACATCTGTATTTACCGGAAGTGTTTTTTTCCCTGGAACCCAACCTGCTGGACAAACTTCGCCTGTCTTTTCTGCATGTTGCCAAGCTCTCACTTGTCTTAAAAACTCATGTACATTTCTTCCAACCATCGGTGCTTGTACTTCTTGTGCTACAACTGTACCTTCTGGATTGATTAGAAATCTTCCTCTAAGAGCAATACCTTCTTCTTCTATCATAACACCAAAAGCTCGTGATACAGCTCCTGTTGTATCAGCGCCAATAGTAAGTTGTAAACCTTTTAATAAAGGTTCTGTTTCAACAAAACGTTTGTGTGAAAATTTTGTATCTGTAGATACTGCTAAAATTTCTACACCAAGTTCTTGGAACTCGTCATATTTTGCATTCATTGCTGCAATTTCTGTTGGACATACAAATGTAAAGTCAGCTGGGTAGAAACAAACAACACTCCATTTACCTTTATAATCTTCGCTACTGACTGTTGTGTAGTGTCCTGTTTTTGAATTGAACGCTTCCATTTTAAACTCTGGTGCTTTTCTTAATACTAAGGATGAACTCATATTATTTTCCTTATTTTTTATTATATTATTGTCGTTAACTGCTATAACTTCTTTCTCTTCAATTGGTTTTGATCCTGAATCGCAAGCCATTTCATTCCTTTTGTTTGTGATGTCGAAAGTATAGCTAAAGGATAATTATTATCCTTTAGAAAATATTATTATAATGATTGATTAATTTTCATATAAGATATTAAAATGAAAATTGTTATTTGTATTGGATTTTTTACCGTTTTACTGTGAGCAAAGGTAAAACTATATCTCATCTTGAGGAATAAAATACATAACTGTCTCAAAAATACCTTCCATATAGTGTCTAAGGTAAACGCTGTAGTTACTCTCAATCTCTAAGACTTTTTGGGGTATTTTGTACCAATCTTCAGCCTTGTGGTAAACGCAGATAGCAAGGATTGGTTTGTACTTTTGTATAGTCTCTTTAGCTCCATCAATAGCCTCTTGTTCAGCGCCTTCGATGTCGAGTTTAATATAATCCACTTTTTCACTTACAAGGTTGTCTATAGTGTCAACTTCAACACTGTTTGTACCTTTACCGTAGATGGTGGAAAATGACTTCTCCTCATTGAAGTACAGGGTGGTTTTTTTGTTTGAAATGCCACAAGTAAGAAACTCTATATTTTTAAAACTTCCTAACTCGCGTTTAGCTATTCGTATATTTTCAGCTATGGGCTCTATGAGATAGATTTTTTTAAAATCAGGATAGTTTTTTATAACTTCACTCGCTGTATCGCCAACATATCCGCCGCCATCTACAAAGCTAATCTCTTTTATCTCGGGTATGAGTTCTTTGTCAAAGTATTGTTCTTCATGGTTATTTGTGAAACCTTCCATAAACTTGTAATCAAATGTCATCTTAAAGTTTATGACTTTCTCAAACACTTCTTTTGACTTTGCATCAGATAGTAAATCATAAACGCAGTTGTATCTCTCTTGATTGTTTTTATAGTCATCTTCAAAATCAGTGATAAAAGGAGGGTGGAGTAAATCAAACGCAGAGTATTTATAAAACGCAAGATAGCTTATATGTTTAAAACCTCTTTTATCAAGGCTGCGTTTAACTTCTAGAGGACTACCAGTTGAAGTCCAAAGAATAATTGCATCTTTGGGAACTTCATCTATTTGTAAAATCTCTTTTTTTCTTGAGCGTTGCACACGTGTAAAATCATCAATAATTCCATCAACTTCTATATGTTTTAAAACACTTTTTGTAAGTTTATTTATACCGAGGATATATTTTTTAGTAGTGTAAGATGAGATAAAAAGTTCTACTAACTCTTTATCTTTTTTGTTTATATAATCGAAGTTAACTAACACTTTAAGCATTCATATTGTTTAATATCTCTTGTGTTATTTCTTCTCTGCTTTTTGTTGCGTCAATCTCTATAAGTTCTATTTTTAGGAGTTTCGCGGCTTCTATAAGAGCATCTTGAATCTTTAAAAGATACTCACTACCACGAAGCTCGATGCCATCAAGTTCTTTTTGAGAAAGTCTAAATTCTAGCTCCTCTTTTGTGAGTTTTAGCAAGAAAACTTTTTGAGGATAAATGCCGTTAGTAGCAAATCTGTTAAGATGGACAATCGCTGTTTCACTTATTTCTCCTTGAATTAAAGCATACGCAACACCACTGACTACACTTCTGTCTGAGATAATCATTTGAGTCTCAATATTTGGCTCAATTATCTCTTTTATATGTTCAGCTCTATCGGCTAAAAAAAGTAAAAATTCTGCTTTTTTACTCTGCGCACGAGCAGATAAAACCATCTCTCTTATCTTTTCTCCAATTTTTGTTCCGCCAGGCTCTTTTGTGATGAGTGCCTCAGGAAATTCTTTACAAAGAGCTTCTATTTGTGTGCTTTTTCCAGCTGTATCTATTCCCTCTATTGTAATGTACATGAAGTCATTCCGTCTATAGTTTTTTGTACTTCTTTTGGAAGTAGATGTTGTGTTTTTCCGTTAAACTTGAGTAAGTTTCTCACAATTGATGAACTTATAAACGCATGTTTGAGTTTTGGCATAAGATAAACAGTTTCTATTGTGTCATCAAGAGAGTTGTTAAGATAACCGATTTGCAGTTCATACTCAAAATCACTTACAGCACGCAATCCACGAATAAGTACAGTTGCCTTATGCTCTTTTGCTAACTCTACAGTAAGATTGTCAAACCCAAGAACACGAACATTTTTGAGATTTTTAACCGCTTCTTGAGCCATAGTTATTCTCTCTTGAAGTGTAAACATTGGCTTTTTGTCTTGTGAAACTGCCACTGCGATAATAACTTCATTAAAAAGACCTAAGGCTCTTTCAATAATATCAAAGTGTCCATTCGTAATAGGGTCAAAAGTCCCTGGATAAAGCGCTATTTTATGCATTTTATTCCCATCTCTTATAAAGTTTGTTTTCTATGCCAAGTAGATCAAACCACTTGCCAATTATAAAATTTTCCATCTCATCTAATGTCTGTTGTTCTGAGTAGTAAGCCATAACGGGTGGTGCTATGATGACTCCAAGAGCTGCTAATTTTTGCATGTTCTCAAGTGCAATAGCAGAAAAGGGCATCTCACGAGGTGCTAAGATAAGCTTTTTCTGCTCTTTTATCATGACACTTGCGCATCTTGTAATAAGGTTGTCAGAGATGCCACAAGCTATCTTTGCCAGAGTGTTCATACTACAAGGTGCAATTATCATGGCATCAACTCCAAACGAGCCTGAAGCTATGCTTGCAGATATGTCTTTGTTGTTATGTGTAGTGACATCTTTCATCTCTTTGCTTAAAACAATTTTTGAGTTTTGAGACATAATAAAATGTTTTTCTATGGATTCAGGAAGAAAGTCAAGCATTTTGATACCTAGATTTACTCCGCTTGCACCACTTGTGGCTACAACTATTTTGCGTTTATTCATTATCTTCCCTTTACTGCGTTTAGAACTTACAAATTTTATTTTTTTCATATGTTACCTAAAAAGTACTGAAACTTATTTCATGCACTTGGTATAAATATTGCAGCGACCTCGTTTTGAATAAAAAGACATTATTAGACTATGAAATGATTAAAATATTATATATACTACCCCTAATAATTATTTCCTAGGAGAAGATATGAAAGTAGTTTTAAGTATTGCAGGTTCAGACTCTAGCGGTGGCGCTGGAATCCAAGCTGATTTGAAAACTTTTGAGGCTTTTGGCCTCTTTGGTACGTCGGCTATAACAGTCCTGACTGCGCAAAATACAACTGGAGTAAGAAGTATACAGAGTGTACCAGTAGAGTTCATAAAAGAGCAAATAGAGGCTGTCTTAGATGATTTTGATGTAGCAGCCATTAAGATTGGAATGCTTTACTCTAAAGAGATAATAGAAGCAGTTAGTCAAATCATCACTCCCTTGAAAATGCCAATAGTATTAGATCCTGTTTTTATATCAAAAGTTGGCTCACCTCTCCTACAAGATGATGCTGTAGATGCGATGAGAGAACTTTTTAATAAGGTGACACTTATCACTCCAAACATGCATGAAGCAAAAAAATTGTTTGGGTATGAACATGGAGACAGCAACTCCCTATCTTCTCTTATGGAAGCTCTTTGCCCAGTGCTTATAAAAAATCAAATCTTAGATATGCCTCAAGGGAAAATGAGTATAGACCAGCTCTTTTTAGGACATCAAAAGAGAATTTTTCAATCACCTGCTATCGAGACTACAAATCTTCATGGAACAGGATGTACTTATTCCAGCGCTATAGCGGCCAATCTCGCTTTGGGAAAAACTCTTGAAGAGTCTATAGCAATCTCTAAAGAGTATGTTTATCAAGCTATTTTACACGCTCCAGATTTAGGTCATGGAGCAGGAGCAATCAATCATAAGGCAGGTTTAAAATGTTAAAAAATAAAATGGCTTTATATGCTATAACTGATGAATACTTAACACCTGATGAGAGTGTACTAGAGCAAGTAAAAGAGTCGCTTGAAGCGGGAATACAAATACTGCAGTATAGAAATAAAACAAAATCAGATGAACAAGTTAAAGATATCTGCATACAACTGCAAAAAATGTGTAGTGAATATGGTGTTTTGTTTATTATTGATGACAGACCTCATTTGGCACAGGAGATAAACGCAGATGGTTTACATATTGGCAAGGATGATATGCCACTTTGTGAAGCTCGTGCAATTTTTAAAGAGGGCATTATTGGTGTTTCTTGTTATGGAAGTGTTCAAAAAGCAAAAGAAGCCCAAGAAGAGGGCGCTTCATATGTAGCTTTTGGTTCTTTTTTTCCATCGCCTACAAAACCACACTCTGGCATAGTTTCTCGAAGTGTTATACAAAAAGCTAAAGAGATTTTAGATATTCCAGTTTGTGTTATAGGCGGGATATCACATACAAATGTGCATGAGATAGTAAAAGAGAAACCAGATATGGTTTCAGTTGTGAGTGCTGTTTATGATGGATGTATTACTTCAAATGTAAAAAATCTTTTAAAAGAGTTGGAAAACTAAGATGATACTTGCAGTGTCGGGATGTCTTTTAGGACATAAAGTTCGTTTTGATAAAGGGCATAAACGTGATAGTTTTGTAATGGATGAACTCTCTGCTTATGCAGAATATGTTTCGTTTTGTCCTGAAGATATGGCGTTTAACTCTCCAAGACCTTCAATCCGTGTTGTTCAAAAAGGAGAAAAGAATCACATCATCTCAAACAAAACGCAAGAAGATTTGAGTGAACAACTTCTAGAGAGTTCACAAAAAGATTTTGACTCGATTTCAAAACATAAACTTAGTGGCATTATATTTAAAGCTAAAAGTCCAAGTTGTGGTTTAGGAAGTGCAAAAGTTTACTTAGAGAATGGTTTTGCTGCTGCAAAAGGTGATGGTATGTTTGCAAAGATGTGTAAAGAAGCCTACCCATTACTTCCTATGGAAGAAGAGGGAAGGCTTTGTGATGCTTGGCTAAGAGAAAATTTCATAATGCAACTTTTTGCTTACGATGCATTTGAGACTTTTAAAGAAAATGCTTCATTTGCTAAACTTGTGGATTTTCATACTAAGCATAAGTTCTTACTTCAAGCCAAAGATGAGACTCTCTACAGGCAACTTGGAAAAATTGTAGGTAATCACGAAGCTAAAGATTTTTCTCTTATATTAGCTGAATATGAACTACTTTTTAAAACGGCCATAGCTAAAAAAAGTAGTGCTGGAAAAACTAGAAATGTACTCGAACATATGGCCGGTTTTTTAAAAAACTATCTCTCTAAAGAGGAAAAAATTTTACTCCATGAGCAGATAGAAGACTGTGCACTTAAAATAATTCCTATGATAGTACCTCTGAGTACACTTAAAATTTATGCTACAAAATATGAAATCTCTTACCTCTTAGAGCAAGCTTTCTTAAATCCTTATCCAAAAGTTTTGGGACTGCGTTCAAGTGTTGAGAGTTTAAAATGAGACGTATTCTCTGGTTTCGACGTGATTTAAGAGTAGAAGATAATCCTCTACTTTCACTCGAAGGAGAGGTTTTTCCTATATTTATTTTTGATATAAATATTTTAAATAAGTTAGAAAAAAATGATAAGCGTGTGAGTATGATTTTTCATTTTGTAAGTGAACTTCAAAAAAAGCTACAAATTCTTGGACTTGATTTAAAAATCTTTTATGGTTCGCCTTTGGAAGTTTTTGAGTCACTCAATCTCAATGATTTTGACGAAGTAGTTGCTTCGGGCGATTATGATGTGTACGCAACAAAACGTGATAGAGAGATTTCTAGGCTTATACACTTTCGTTATCTTAATGACACTTATTTTTTTAAACCCAAAGAGGTACTAAAATCTGATGGCTCGCCTTATTTGGTATTTACTGCGTTTTATAACAAAGCACTTCCTCTTTTAAAAGAAAAGGAGTTCAAACCCCATACAAAGGCAAAACAAACTCTTTATAAGTACGAGTATGAAAACGCAGTTACATTGGAGTTTATGGGTTTTGAACTACAAGAGTTTCCCTCTTTTTCTGATTTGAAAGAGAGAGTAAAAAAGTTTAAAACACAGTTGCGAACATATAAAGAAAATCGAGATTTTTTAAATATAGAAGCAACATCAAATTTAAGTGTTGCACTGCGTTTTGGTTTACTGAGTGTGAGAGAACTCTACAGAGAAGTGAATGGACTCGAGGGGAGTGAAGCCTTTGTTCGTCAGCTTATTTTTCGCGATTTTTATGCTTATTTGCTTTTTCATTTTCCTCATCTGCAAATACAAAATTATAAGGGTAAATTTAACGGTAAAGAAAACGCAGAGAAGTTTGAGCGGTTTTGTTCTGGCACAACAGGAGTTCCCATCATAGATGCAGGAGTGAGAGAGCTGCTTCAAACTGGAAATATGCATAACCGTGTACGCATGGTTGTGGCTTCTTTTTTTACAAAAGATTTACTCTTACCGTGGCAGTGGGGTGAAAAGTTTTTTGCACAACATCTACTTGATTATGATGCGGCTTCAAATATTCTCTCTTGGCAGTGGAGTGCGGGAACAGGTATAGATCCTCAGCCTTATTTTAGAGTTTTTAATCCTTATCTTCAGAGTAAAAAATTTGATAAAAACGCAGAGTATATTAAAAAACATCTCTCTTTTCTTAAAGATATAGAGGCAAAAAATCTTCATAATGAAGAGTATCTTTTATCCGCAAACATAGACAATTATCCTAAGCCAATGCTAGAACATAAAATTGTTGCTAAAATAGCGGTAGAGAGTTTTAAAAATGGAGCATATACTCATGTATAAAAAAATGATTTTAGTTGCTATATGCTTTGTGTTTAGTACAACACTTTTAGCAAAAGAGGGCAAACTTAAAAAGGATTTGCTTGAGAAAATGGCAGAGCCAAAGATCTCACTCGACTCCTCTTATTTAAGTGATGCAAAAGTAAACGGCTCTGAGGGTGGCGTCTCTGTGAGTAAAAATCGCATCTTACTTAACAGCGACATCGGAGGCATTAGTTACACAAATTGGTCTTTTTTATGGAATAACGTAGCCGCTTTACCTTTTGGAAATGGCGTAGAAAATCCAATAAAACAGATGCACAGTATAAAAGTAAATGCAAATGTACCTTATTTTATAAATGAGAGCTGGTTTTTACTTACCTCTTTATCTCTAAAGAGTACTTTTGAAAAAGAGATGGATAGCTCTTATGGAGGAGGAATTTTTAGCTTTGTATCTTATAAATTCAATGACAACCATACTATTCAAATGGGTGCATTTGCAAATTATCATAAAGTTTCTACTCTTGCACTTCCTGTAGTAAGCTATAGCTATAGAATCAGACAAAAAGATGGTTTTGTACTTGTTCTTGGTTTTCCTAGAGCCTATGCGGGCTATTTTATAAATGAGGAAATTTTATTACGCGGCGGTATGATATTCTCGCAGTCTGTTATTAAATTAAGTGATGTAAGTGTTGTTGAGTCTTCGGGCTACATAGAAGCTGAAGATTATATGAGTAATATGGGTGTCTCCTATGAAATGACATCTCAATTTACACTAAATATAGATTTGCTCTACTCGCTCAAACGCAACTTTATTATTTACAATAGTGCAGGGCAAGAACAACAAAACTACACTATAGATCCCTCTTTAGGACTCAGCTTGCGTTTAAAGTATCTTTTTTAGATTAAATGGAAAAATAAGGCTACGAAAAAACATCTATTTATATTATATTTTTAAAAATTAAGGACAGACTATGTATAAAATTTTATCTCTTTTTGTAGCTCTTTTTCTTGTTGGATGCACAACGCACTACCAGCCTCTAAAAACGGTTGCAAAAGTAGATGTGCATCGCTATTTAGGAACTTGGTATGAAATCGCACGTTATGAGCACTTTTTTGAAGAAGGATGCGCAAATGTGAGTGCAACATATACTCTCAAAGAAGAGAATAAAATAAAAATTATTAATCGTTGTCAAAAAGATGCAAAACTGACAGAGGCACAAGGCATTGCTTATGCAACAGATGAGAGTTTTTCAAAACTCAAAGTAAGTTTTTTTAGACCTTTTTATGGAGACTACCAGATTCTTCTTTTAGATGATGATTATAAATATGTTGTTGTTGGTGAGCCTTCACGAGAATACTTTTGGATTCTCTCAAGAACAAAAACATTAGATAAAAAAACTATAGACCTTATTTTAAAGAAAATGCCATCTCTAGGCTATGATGAGAGTATGCTCATCTGGACACCACAAAACTAAAGGAAAAAAATATGAAACTATATATATACGCTAAAAGTTCACATCGTGATGGCTTAGAAAATGTACGGAGAAGTTCTGCGCTTTGTAAGATGCTTCAAAAGTGCAACCCAACACTCTGTACAGGAGATTATCGCGCTGCTTCAATTGCTAAAGACACTATGGGTGTTAAAAATACGATGGGAATTGATGCAATGGGAAATTTACCTCATACTATGGAACGTCTTGATATGCTCATTTATGATAACGAGGATGTGACGCCAGAGATGCATGCACAGATGGATGAGTTTTGTACAAGACTTTATGAAGTTGGAAAAGATATTCCTTTAGATCTTGTAGATAGTGAGTATTTTTTAAAATATGAGAATGTTTTAGATAAGGCAGTTTTTTTCTCAGATGAAGATTATAGAAAATGGTTTGTAGATTTTTGTAAGGGCTCAAAAAAATATGATATACCACTTCTCAATGGAAATTATTTTTTCTTAGATGTAGAAGAACAGTTTTTAAAATCTTTTAGTGAAGTTATAGAAGAAGAGGAGTATTTTGACACTATTTCTAAAAGTAAATATCTTCTTTGTGGTAGTGTACATACTTGTCTAGAATCACTTGCTGCTGGAAACAAACCGGTTTTTTTTAAACGTAGAGATAAAGAACCCCAATCTCTTGAACTTCTAGAAAAATATAAAATTCCAACAGCCACTGGAGAAAATCTTGATGCTTTGATGGAGAATTTTGAGCACATTATCAAAAACTATCCTCACACGCAAGAGATAAAAATGTATGATGCCTCTTGTGTCGAAGATGCAATTCTTGCAAGTTTTAAAGAGTTTGCACATATCTCTCCAGCAATTGACTATAGTTATGAATATGCAAACTAATAGCACTATAGAGCTTTTAAAAAAGCATAATCTCCTTCGTGAAATTGATGAAGAGCTTGATATCTACTTAGAGATTCCTCATATTGCTTATGTAGAAGTTAAAACTCCAGAGAGTAAGGCACTTCTATTTACAAACGCAGTCGATAGAAAAAACAACAAAAAATTCGACACACCTATATTGATGAACGTTTTTTGTTGTGCTAAAGCTGTGGAACTTCTCATTGGTGATGGAGATAAGATAGCAACAAGAATTCAAGAACTTTTACATATGAAACCTCCTAGTGGTTTTATGGACAAGATTTCTATGTTTGGAACACTTTTTAATCTGAAGTCTGTTTTTCCTAAAAAGTTATCAAAAAAAGGGGAGTGTCAAGAGATAATTAAACTTGGCAATGAAGCAAAATTAAGTGATATTCCTGTGCTCACTACTTGGGAAAAAGATGCAGGTCCATTTATAACTATGGGGCAGGTTTACACACAGAGTTTAGATGGAAAAATGAGTAATCTTGGAATGTATAGACTACAAGTTCATGACGACCATACTTTAGGAATGCATTGGCAGATTCATAAAGATAGTAATCATTTCTTTCACGAGTACAAAAAAGCTGGAAAAAAAATGCCTGTTTCCGTTGGAATAGGTGGCGATCCTATCTATATATGGTGTGGACAAGCTCCTCTTCCTATTGGCGTTTTTGAACTTCTTTTATATGGTTTTATTAAGGGTAAAAATGCACAACTTGTAAAATCTATTACAAATGACATTTATATTCCAAAAGATGTTGATTATGTGATTGAGGGTTTGGTGGATGTTGAGAACTTGAAAATTGAAGGGCCTTTTGGCGATCATACGGGCTACTATACACTCGATGAACCGTATCCTTTTATGAAAGTAACAGCTATTACAACTAAGAAAAAACCTATCTTTGCAGCAACAGTAGTGGGCAAACCACCTCTTGAAGATAAATACATGGGACACGCAACAGAGAGAATTTTTCTACCACTTCTCAAAACTACTGTGCCCGATTTAATAGACTATTATATGCCTGAAAATGGTGTTTATCATAATCTTATACTCGCAAAGATAAAAACTCTTTATCCTGGTCATGCGCAGCAAGTAATGCATGCGTTTTGGGGAGTGGGACAGATGAGTTTTGTAAAACATGCACTTTTTGTTGGAGAAGATGCACCAAATCTCAATGAGCATCAAGCAATCACAGAGCACATTTTAAACAGAATCGACTTGGAAGATTTGATGATAAGCCGTGGTGTTGTTGATGCCCTTGATCATAGCTCTAATAAGTTTGGAGTGGGTGGAAAACTTGGTATAGATGCAACTGGGCCTGAAGTTGAAGTGCTTGCAAAAGATATATTGAGTGACGAAATTTTGATGAGCAAATTTGCAGAGCTGAGCGATGAAGTCACTGCGCTTAAACAGTACTTTACGTATACAAAAACACCAATCTGTTTTATAAAAGTAGAAAAAACAAAATCACAAAAAGAAAACTTTAAACTTTTTGAAGCTCTTTATACACATTTTAGAGTTTTAATAGTAGTAGATACAAAAAATAATTATCTTGAAAATCCTTATATGCTTCTTTGGAGAGTCGTCAACAATATTGACTCAAATCGTGATTTTGTTTACAAAGATGACACACTATGCATAGATGCGACAAATAAAAATATCTTTGATGGATTTACTAGACGATGGCCAGATGATGTCAGTTGTACTCCTGAAGTAATAGAGAGATTAATTCAAAGAAATATTTTATCTATAGATCAAGAATTTAAGAAAAAATTTCTTTTATAATAATTAACTGACATTTTTCTTCTATGAATGAACTCCACGAAAGGTTACAATTTTGAACTTTTACGAGGAGGTGAACGAACAGTGAATAAATACGAAGCGCTCATAGAAGATCAGGATGATATTTTAGGTGGAACTCCAAAATCGATTTATTGGGGCATGGCTAAAAAAATGAGTCAAGATGTTACCGAAGATGAGTTTGATAAGATAGTCCAAAGATTGGCTGTTATGGAAGATTTACTTGCTCAAAAATATGAGTTAGAAGCTCTTGATACTCTCATAAACTTTCATTATTCACAAAATAATGTAAAAATCGATGAGTTAAAAAAAAGTGTTTACATGGAGCTTGGTGGCAAGCTAATTTATAGAGTACCAGAATAAAAAGGAAAAAATAATGAAGATAAAAATAGCACTAGAGTGGTTCTTAAACCCAGATCATTTACCTATGATAGCCGGAGTATTTACAGGCAAATATAAAGAAGCCGGTTTGGATGTAGAAATAATTCAGCCAGAAGAGCATTATGATGGTTTTGAAGATTTAAAATCTGGTAAAATTGATATTCACTGTAATGAGCCACTCCATCTTTATGAGCACCATTTTGATGGTTTAAAATCTCTTGGTTGTTTTTTTGAAACAAGAGGTGGTGTTATGATTCGAGCTCAAAGAGTGGAAAAATTAAAAACAAATCAAAAAATAAAAATAACAACACCAGCCTCAAATCCTATTACAAATAAAATTGGTTTTGAAATTATAAAACGTTATGCAGATAAAAATGGTTTTAAGATTGATAGAGAAAATGTAGAGTTTGTTGAAACTGATTTTTGGCACATTAACAATATGCAAAAAGATGAGAGTTTTGATGGAGCTTGGCTCTGTTTTTATAACTTTGAAGGCATAGAGGCAAAAATGTTAGGTTTTGAAAACCTTTTTATTGACCAGTTTGAGTCACCTTATCCAAATTTTTCAGCCCTAGAGCTTATGACTACACAAGCTACGATAGATAAAAAAGGCGAAGCAATTTGCAAATTTCTAGAAGTAACAAACGAGATGGCAACATATCTGCAAAAAAATATTATTCAAGCACAAAGTATCTATTATGATTATACTCAGGCGGAAAAAACTCCTCTGATGAATAAAATCATAGAAGATACTGTTCCTAGATTCGAGACAGATATAAAAGCAGATGCTCAAAGATGGAAAGAGTTATATACATTTTTAGAAGAACTTGAACTTGTAAAACTCACTTCTCAAGAGTACGCAGCAATCTGGCAAGCGCCTCAGCACTAAGAAAGTTAATCTTTTTTAGGCGTATGAAATAACAAAAAAAGGCTACCAGTAAATTTACTTTTCTTATAAAATACTCAAAACATAAGGAGTAAACGGTGAATATTTACGAAAAAACATCGCTTATAGAGTGTCAGGTTGAAGATTTATTTGATTTTCATCTTGATACAAACAATCTTAAAGCGATAAGCCCAAAAGGCATACAAGTAACTCTTTTGAATGAAGGCTTCACGCCAAAAGAGGGTGCAGTTCTCAAACTCAGAACTGTGAAGAATTTTATTCCTATTATTTGGGAAGTAAAAATTGACACACTCAATGCACCAAATTTGCTCGTAGATATTGCTATGAAGTCACCGTTTAAATCTTGGAAACACTCTCATATCTTTACTCAAAAAGAAAAAAATATCTGTGAGCTTAAAGATATTGTCGAGTATAGTTTACCTTTTGGACTTATAGGTGTTTTATTCAATTTTTTTGTACGATATGAACTCCAAAAGATGTTTGAATTTCGACATATGATTACTAAAAAATTATTAGAAGGTGAAAAATGAAAATTGTTATTACACTTTTATTATTGGCTTTGAGCCTTGTAGCAGGAGATAAAATGAGTATTTATAATATAGAAGTCAAAGACATAGATGGTAAAGTCATGACATTGCAAAAGTATGAAAATCGTGTTATGCTTATAGTTAATGTTGCAAGTAAATGTGGTTATACAGGACAATACGAAGGGCTACAAGAACTTCATGAAAAGTACTCAGATAAAGGACTTAGTATATTGGGTTTTCCTTGTAACCAGTTTCTCTCTCAAGAGCCAGGAACAGAAGATGAGATAAAAAATTTCTGCATGAGTAGTTTTGGTGTAGAGTTTGATATGTTTTCAAAAATAAATGTCAATGGAGAGAACACGCATCCACTTTATGTCTATTTGAAACAAAATGCAAGTGGTCTTTTAACAGATGGCATTAAATGGAATTTTACAAAGTTTTTGGTTGATAGAAATGGTAAAGTAATTAAGCGATATGCGCCATCAGTTACACCAAAAGAGATAGAAACAGATATACAAAACTTATTATAGAAGGAATTTGAAATGTTAAAAGATTTACTTTATGCAGGTATCGGTGCTGCGGTTGTTATGAAAGAAAAAGTTGAAGAGGAAGTTAAAAAGCTTGAAGAACAAGGCAAGATAAAAACAACTGATGCAAAGAGCTTTTTAGAATCCATCGAGAAAAAAGGTCAAGAAGAACACGAACGTGTAAAAGAAGAACTCAAAACAGCACTCAAAGAGGTTATTGATGAGTTAGGTCTTGCTACAAAAGCAGACTTAGAAAAAATGAAAGAGGATTTAAAATAAACTCTTTTTTTAAAAATTTACATTTTTACACTCCAAAAAGACTCTATGGTGTTTTTACTTTTTTACTCACTATATATTTAGTGATAAAAAAGAAAAAAAGTTTTTTAGGCTTTAAACCCCTTGCTCCCATTGCTTTAAGAGAAACTATCACAAACCTTGGTGCAAGTTTTATTAAACTTGCTCAAGTACTTGCGACTCGTTCAGACTTTTTTGAAAAAGAGTATTTAGATGAGCTCAAAGAGTTACACGATCAACTTCCTGCAATGCAAAAGAATGAATTTGAAGAAGTCTACTCAAAAGCATTTCAAAAAGATAGTTTTGCTGCGTTTAATACAACACCAATTGCCTGCGCATCGATAGGGCAAGTACATGTTGCACAAACGCATCAGGGTGAGAAAGTGGCAGTTAAACTGCGTCGCATCTCAATACAGGCGCAAGTAAACGCAGACATTAGAATTATTTCTGCGTTTAATGCTGTTTTTCGACCTCTTTTTTCACACTATACAAAAAATTCTATTGAAGCGGTTGTGAGTGAATTTGCAAAGATGATAGTTCAAGAAGTAAGCCTTACTCACGAACTCAATAATTTAGTCAAATTTTCAAGTGTTTACAAAGAGAGTGGTATAAAATTTCCAACTCCTTTTGTAGAGCTTTGTTGTGATGACGCTATAGTTATGAGTTTTGAAGAAGGTTTTCGTTTTGATGACAAAGAAAATATTCTAAAGCATGATGTTGACTTTCATGCCATTATTGCTAAGCTTGTAGATTTTTATACAACACAGATGCTTATAAATGGCTATTTTCATGCTGATCCGCATCCTGGAAATTTACTTGTTTCAAAAGAAGGTGAGCTGATTTTACTAGACTTTGGTATGGTGAAGAGTGTGCCAAACAACTCCCGAGTAGCAATTATTGAGCTTATTAAAGCGGCAAATGAACAAGATTATGAGTCTTATATTGCGGCCAATAAAAAACTTGGAACTATTGCTTATGAAGCACCAAGTGCAGAACTTGCTGAGTTTACAGCTAAGATGTTTGAAATATTTTCAAATGACAATCTTGATAGTGAATCGATGCAGCAACTTGCGTTTGATGTGCTGGAATCTACAAGAAATTTACCTTTCAAACTCCCAAGTGATGCTATTTATATTTTGCGTGTGAGCGCTATTATTGAGGGATTAGGGACAACATATATAGAAAACTTTAATGGCGTTAAGGATATCTTGCCGATTTTACAAAACAATATACCAAAGGCTTTGGGCGCGAAAGAATCTATTTTAGAAACGCTTATAGATGAGATAAAAGATATACCATTTTTAGCAAAAGATTTAAAAGCAACACTGAAAAAAATAAGTACAAATGAACTTCAGGTAGAAATTTCAAATGATCAGTTTGGGTGGATGAAAAAAGAGTTAAAAGAGAGTGTAAAATCTTATGCAATCACTTTTAGTATGATGCTTGGATCTATTTTTATACTTCTGTATGATAAAGAGTATAAAACAGCAGCCTTGGTACTTTTTAGTTTTTCGATTGCAAGAATTTTTTATAAATAAATCGACAAATATTTACTATGAAAAATTACGTAAAAAATATATAATTTTTAAATAAAAAAGGACACAAAATGCCACACATAGTTTTAGAAAATATAAACGCAACCAAAGAAGCTTTTGAGGCAGTTCAATCTTTTGGTAATAAGGTGGAAGGTGGAATTTTAAAAGTTATGGATAAGTATATAAATGCAAATGAACAGAGTGCACTTATAGAAGCACTTGCTATTGAAAATGGAGTTAATCAAACTTTTTTTGTACAGCTTTCACAAAAAAAATCTAGCCTCACAGTGAGACTTCTTCCACTCACTGACCCTGAAAAAACAGATGGGGTTAAGACTATTATGGCTTTGATTGCCAAACAGATAAAAGATGCTATCCCAGCTGTAGAATATGGAAAAAATAATTTAGAGGTATTTTTACTTCACTAAAGTAGAAGAATGCAGAAAAAAACTTATGTTATTGGAGATGTTCACGGATCACTCCACACTCTTAAAAAGCTAATTGCAAAACTTCCTGCAGATGCTGAGATAATTTTTGTTGGTGACCTTTGCGATAAGGGTTTACACTCTAAAGAAGTGATAGAATTTGTTATACAAAAAAATTATCAGTGTGTCAAGGGAAACCACGAGCATCTCATGCAAAAGTATCTTTATGATGCGGTTGTAAATGATAAACACTCCCCTTGGAGTGAGGACTATCGTTATGGTGGTATAGAGACTTATAGTAGTTATTTAGATGACTATGAGAGTATGACTAAGCATCTTGCGTGGATAGAAAAACTTCCTATGTATATTCAAATACAGAGCTACTTCATCACACACGGTTATGCTCTTCCTTTTTATGCACATAAGGATAATCCAGAGTACTACAATGAATTTTTGCTCAATCGTTATGAAAAAGATATACAAGTGCCAAAGAGTGAAGTGATAAATATCTTTGGACACTGCGTTTTTGAACAGGTTATAGAACATGAGAATTTTTATGCCATAGATACAGGGTGTTCGTATGGAAAAAAACTCACCGCCCTTGAACTTGGAAGTATGAAGATAATCCAAGAAAATATGGATGAGCGAGATTCAACTTACACTATTAAAGAGCTAGAACTCTCACATATACATCATTGTCAAAAGAAAGATGATCTTGAAGCACTTGTTGAGTATATTGATGTAGAATTTGAAAATTTTGATCTTGTATCTACTGAGGTGGCTGCGTTTATAGTTGCGGAGTTTGGAGAGAATGGGAGAGAAGAGATAGTAAAAATGTTAGAAAAAAAACAGCTTTTTATCAAACAAGCGAAGAAATTTTTAAAAGATGTAGGAGATACAAATGCTTGATTTACAAGATATGAGAAGAGAATATAAGGCCGCAGAGCTTGATGAGCAAAGTGTAAAAATAAATCCATTTTTACAGTTTGAAGAGTGGTTTAATGATGCACAAGATGCAAAACTCATTGAAGCAAATGCGATGGTTTTAGCGACTGCAAATGCAGAAGGTGCACCCAACATTCGTGCAGTTCTTTTAAAAATTTTTGATGAGAAAGGATTTGTTTTTTTTACAAACTATAACTCTGACAAAGGCGAAGAAATAGCCCAAAATCCAAATGTAGCCGCAGAGTTTTTATGGTTAGATTTAGAGCGTCAAGTTCGTATTTTAGGTAGATGTGAAAAAATTACAAAAGCGGAGTCACTGAGTTATTTTTTAAAACGCTCTCGTGGATCACAACTTGGGGCTTGGGTAAGTGATCAAAGTAGCATTATCTCTTCAAGAAAACTTCTTGCTATGCAGATACAAAAGATTAAAGAGAAGTTTACAAATGGAGATGTTCCTCTACCCGATTTTTGGGGAGGTTATAGAATTATTCCTCAAAAAATAGAGTTTTGGCAAGGAAGAGAGAGTCGTCTTCACGATAGAATTCTTTATACAAAAGATAAAGATGCATGGAAAATTTCCAGACTTGCGCCATAGTTGTTTTTATTAAGAGCGATTAAAAATTAATATAAAAAAAAGTAATCTTATTTTTAGAATAAAAATGATAATTTATGTTTAAAATAATTCTAGAATAGAGAGTATTATGAAAAAAATCGTGCAAATATATAAAAAAGACCAAGTGCATATACAAAATTACGTTAAAGGCATAGTAAAATCCATGCCTAAAGATTGTATAGAAAATATTCAAATAATCTTTAAAAAGTATAAATACATACAACTTGCTTATGCTGTCAATCTTCAATATAGACAAACAACAGCTTCTGTTTATAAAAATAAAGTTATTCAAGAGAATATAAACAGCGATAAGAGTCACTATTTTAGAAATATTAATATACAAGACAATGGCGTTTTTATCTCAAATCCCTATATCCACCATACTACGGGTAAACCAAGTATCTCGATTGTGCACAGAGTTGGAGAAATTTACTACGTGTTTGACGTGAATTTAATACTTCTCTTAGAAGAGTTACAACTCATAGAATACAATTCTTTTCATGAACAATTTATGAAATTTGTCTATGCAATTGGCGCCACACTTTTGAGTCTCATATCTTTGTCTCTTATTGGATATGGAGCTTATGTGTTAGGCGCTTTGATGTTTTCTCTTACTACAAGCGACTTCTTGAACGATGTATTTAAGTCTATTGTTTCGGTGACAATTGGACTTGCTATGTTTGACCTCTCAAAACAAATTATGGAGCATGAGGTGCTTTTTAAGTCATTTCACAAAGAAGAAGATCAAGAATTTAAGATGCTTGGAAAGTTTTTAATCTCTATCATTATAGCCTTGTCAATTGAGACTTTGATGGTTGTTTTTAAAATTGTTTTAGAAGATTATGCAAATATGCTTTCGGCTTTTTACCTTCTTGTTGGAACCACGATAATGTTCGTAGGTTTGGCGTATTTTCGTAAATCCATAAACTCTCACATAAAGACAGAAGAATAAACTGACAAAATACTCCTACGAACAGCTTTGTAAAAATCATACAATTTGTGTATGATTTTTATAATATACCCACATCAACTCTTTGAAAATATTCTCAACCTTAAAGGTAAAAAAGTTCTTTTAATAGAAGAGCCACTATTTTTTACACAGTACACTTTTCACATACAAAAGCTTATAAATCATCGTGCTTCACTTAAGTTTTATGAAGCGTATTTAAAAGAAAATAGCATCGAAGTTTTGTACTATGAAGATGAGAGCTACTTAGATCTTTATGCAAATGAGTGTGTAAGTATTTATGATGTTGTGGATGATTATCTTTTGCAAAAGATAGTAAAAAACTTCAAAAAGCTTACTGTTTTAAAAAATCCAAACTTTATAGATGAGAGAGACTCTAGTAAATATTTTCATGCATACTATAAAAACAGACGCCTCTCTCTTGGTATTTTACTTGAAGAGGGGAAGAAACCTCTGGGTGGTAAGTGGAGTTTTGATCAAGAAAATCGAAAAAAAATTCCAAAAAACACACCTGTTCCTTTTGTTCTTACATTTAAAAATTCCTATCTTGATGAGGCAAAAAAGTATGTTCAAAAGTTTGAGAGTCTTGGGAGTTTCGAGGAGTCTTACTATCCGAGTAGCTTTAGTGAAGCACGAATGGCGTTTGATAACTTCTTACTCTATAAATTTAGAGATTTTGGCACTTATCAAGATGCGATACTTGCGAGTGAGAGTTTTTTATTCCACTCGAATATCTCCAGTTCACTCAATACTGGGATTTTAGACTTAGAGTATGTAGTGCAAAAAACACTTGCCTTTGAAGATGTGCCTCTCAATGCAAAAGAGGGCTTTTTAAGACAAATTATAGGGTGGCGAGAATTTATGCTTCGTATTTATAAGCAAGATGGGGTTACGCTAAGAAATACTAACTATTTTAATGCAAAAAACAAAATGCCAAAAGCTATTTTAGAAGCCAAAAGTGGTATAGTCCCACTCGATATAACTATGCAAAAACTAGATAAAACATCTTACGCTCATCATATAGAGCGACTTATGATTTTAGGCAATTTATTTTTACTTTTAGAGATAGATCCTGATGAGATACATGCATTTTTTATGCGTTACTTTATCGATGCTTATGATTGGGTAATGGTGGGGAATGTATATGCCATGGTTTATCACAGTGGTGGTTTTACAACAAAACCCTACATAGCAAGTTCAAACTACATGCTCAAGATGAGTAACTACAAAAAAGGACCTTGGTGTGAGATAGTTGACGGGCTTTATTGGAGTTTTTTAGATAAACACAAAGAAAAACTCAGCTCAAATATCCGTATGAAAATGCAACTCGCAATTTTAGATAAAATGGATGAAGAGAAGTTGATGAGTCACCGCAAAATTGCTCGTGAATACAAAGAGTCATTGGGACTTTTTGATATGCGAGAGAGTGATTTAAATCGTCTTATAGAAATGGCTTGGCAAGATAGAGTTCCTTTTGAGATAATTCAAAAACAGTATGGACTTACTGAAAACCAAGTTAAAAATAAGATGCGAACTCTTATTTCAGAAAAAGCGTATAAACGTTGGAGAAAGAGAGTTCAAGGTAGGCGTACAAAACATACAACAAAGCTTTATCATAAGCCCAATAGATTTCAGGGTCCTTGGTAGAAATTAAAGGAGAGGAATATGCAAATTTTACTTACGGGCGCAAATGGCTACATAGGAAGACGACTCAAAGATAAATTGCTGCGAGAGGATGTTTCGCTGCGTTTACTTGTGCGAAATCCAAAAAGTTTAGACAAAAATCTTCAAGCAGAAGTTTTTCAAGGAGATGCCTTTGATGTTGACTCTTTGGAAAATGCCTTGGAGGGAGTTGATACTGCTTATTATTTGATACACTCCTTACAAGACAAAAACTATAGAGAACTTGATAAACTCAGCGCACATAACTTCTTAAACGCAGCTATAAAGAAGGGTGTAAAGCGTATTGTTTATCTTGGTGGACTTGGCATAAAAGAGCAAGCTAGCACACATCTTTTAAGCCGTATAGAAACAGGAGAAATACTCTCAAGTAGACCAAAAGAGATAGAGTGCATATGGATAAGAGCTGGTGTGATTATAGGCTCAGGAAGTGCGAGTTTTGAGATTATTAGGCACTTAACTGAGAAGTTACCTGTTATGGTAACGCCAAAGTGGGTAAAAACATTAGCGCAGCCTATTGCAGTAGATGATGTCGTTTCGTATCTACTCCAAGCAAAAGAGTTAAAAATACAAAACAATATCATAGTAGATATTGGCAGTGAAATTATGACTTATAAAGATATGATGCTTGGGTGTGCTCATGCGCTTGGTCTCAAAAGATGGATTTATCCACTTCCATTTTTGAGTATCAATCTCTCCTCATACTGGTTGAATTTTTTTACACCAGTTCCTTATAATGTCGCTCGTTCACTCATTGAAGGACTCTCCTCTGAAGTCATAGCGCAAAATGACAATGCTAAAAAATACTTTGCCAACATACAACCGATGCCTTTTGAAAATGCGGTGAAACAAGCTATAAAAGAGATGGAAGAAAATCAGGTTTTTAGTAGATGGAGTGATGCTGGAGGAGGTACAGAGGACTGGAAAAATGAATTTGCAAATGACACATCGGCAGCACTGCTTTTAGATCGTCAAACTCTTGCTCTTAATGGTATTTCAAAACAAGCTCTCTATAAAACATTTTGTTCTATTGGTGGAGATGAGGGTTGGTTTGGTTTTACTTGGCTTTGGGAGTTGAGAGGTGTTCTTGATAAGATGCTCGGCGGAGCAGGATTAAATCGGGGAAGAAGAGATGCGTATCAGCTAAGAGTGGGTGAAAGTGTTGATTTTTGGAGGGTTGAGGATTTGCAAAAGGATGAAAGATTACTACTTCGTGCGCAGATGAAAGTTCCTGGAAAAGCATGGCTAGAGTTTAAAATTCAAGAAGATACGTTTGTGCAGACTGCCTACTTTTACCCGCGTGGACTTTTTGGGAGACTCTATTGGTATGCACTTATTCCGGTACATTTTTTTGTTTTTAAAAACATGATACTCTCAATTATGAAAAAGGCAAAAAATGCAAAGTAGTTTAAAATTTTGCATTTTGCAATAAAAAGAAGTTTACTCTTTTTTTTATTCTAAGATATAAGTATGAAAAAAGATATTTTTGCAAAGATGCAAATCTTAAGTGATTCTGCTAAATATGATGTGAGTTGTAGCTCAAGTGGAAGCGAGAGCAACTACAAAACAGGAGAGTTGGGCGCTTCTAGCACAAATGGCATCTGCCATACTTTTACAGCTGATGGTCGCTGCGTTTCACTCTTAAAAGTTCTGCTAACAAATTTTTGTTTGTATGATTGTGCTTATTGTATTAACCGTGTAAGTAACGACATTCCAAGAGCTGCGTTTAGTCCTCGTGAATTAGCTGATATAACTATAAACTTTTATAAACGCAACTATATTGAAGGCCTTTTTTTAAGTTCAGGTATCATAGAGAGCGAAAATCATACCACAGAGTTAATGCTCAGAACATTGAGAATCTTGCGTCACGAGTATAAATTTAATGGCTATATTCATGTAAAACTTATCCCAGGAGCCGATGGGGAACTTATAGAAGAGGTGACAAAATTAGCTTCAAGAGTAAGCTCAAATATAGAACTTCCAAGTAACAAATCTCTCGCACTCCTAGCACCAAATAAAACAAAAGAAAAAGTTTTACAACCTTTAATCATTGCCCGAGATATAACACTCCAAAGAGACAACAAACCTATCGCCATGAGCACACAACTTATTGTAGGTGCTTCGCCTGAGAGTGACTTTGAGATACTTAAACTTAGCTCTGTATTGTATGAAAAAGCACTGCTAAAGCGAGTTTATTATTCTGCTTATATTCCTGTAAATGATGCGAAAAATCTTCCCGCTATCATCACCGCGCCACCACTTTTACGAGAACATAGACTTTATCAGGCGGATTGGCTGTTACGTTTTTATGGCTTCTCTTATGATGAGCTGCTTACGCAAGAGCGAAATCACCTTGATGAAGAGCTTGATCCAAAGACTTTTTGGGCACTCTCAAATATGCATCTTTTTCCTATTGAAATTAACAAAGCAAGTAAAGAAGAGTTGATTCGAATTCCTGGAATTGGAGTGAGAAGTGCTTTTAAAATTATAAAAGCACGCCGATTTAAAAGGCTTAAACTCGAAGATTTGACAGGCTTAAAAATATCCATAAAAAGAGCACAGTATTTTATTCTCTGTGATGGAGTTTTTCAAAAAACTGTGCCACTTTACCCCGAGTCTATTCGTGAAGCACTGACAAAACCAGTTTCCATTAAAGCACCAAAGCAAGCAACACTTTTTGATGTGAGTGGCATTACTGGAGAGTTATGAGAGTTTTGTATGATGGGAGCTTTGAAGGCTATTTGAGTCTTGTTTATGAGGTTTATTATAAAAAGATAACGCCAACTTCCATACTTAAAGAAGCACCAAAAACATTGCTTTTTGAGGATTTGTATGAATCTTTTAAAGATGAGCAAAATGCCCTGAAAGTCTTGCAAGCACTAAAAGCCAAGTTTAGTAAAAAAAATCTCCAAACTATACTCAATATCTTTATGTGTGATAGTGTTGCGTTTGAGATGCCACTTTTGGAGTATATTATTTTAGGATTTAAAAACCAAAGTGAGCTTCAAAACATAAATAACAGAGCAGTTTTTACCATTTTAGAATTTCAAAAACAGCTTTTTAGTAATGTTCATAAGATGAGTGGTTTTTTGCGTTTTGTCGAACTTGAAGATGGCGCACTCTATGCAAAGCTTGAGTCGCGTTTTAATCTTGTCTACTTTTTAGGACGTCACTTCTCGAAACGTTTTAATAAGCAAGTTTATTATATCCATGATATAAATCGCTCTTTAGTTTTCATTTATTCACCCGAGTTTAAGGGTGTTAGAGAGATATCTGCGTTTGATGCCCCAACTCTTAGCAAGGATGAAAAGAAGTTTGAAAAATTATGGAAAACATTTTTTCAGAGTGTAGCTATAGAGAGTAGAAAAAACAACAAGTTGCAGAAAAATGTTCTCCCACTCCTGTATAGAACGTATATGAGTGAGTTTATGAACTAACAAAATAAGCATACTAAAATTGTATAAATACTCTTAAAATATCAAAAATAGGAGGTATGATGTTTACAATAACAAAAACTATAAATTCGGAGTGTCATGCACAGCCACGTCCGACTGCACTTTTAGCCTGTGCAGATAATTTTATGCCACTTTCTTGGCATATGCCAGTTTCAAAATCACCTTTTCGTTATGCTGTTGCAATTCGTGATGAGAATAAAACATATGATTTAGTTCACAAACTCAAAGAATTTTCTATAAATTTTTTAGATTATTCTTATATAGAAGCTATGGAAATTTCTGGTTCTATGCATGGAGGTGAGAAGTTTAAAGAAACTGCATTGCACCCTAAAAAAGCACAATTTATTAAGAGCACTTTGATTGAAGAGGCTTATATGATTTATGAGTGTAAAGTAGTTGAGATTCAAAACTTTGGTGATCATGATATATTTATTGTAGATGTTCTTTGTATTCATAATAAACAAGTACAAAATGTGGCTCCAATACTTTTTTTAGGCCGTGGCTACTATGAAACTACAACACAATCCCCAAAAAGAGTTCCTAGACGTTTTGTTTAGAAGGTGCTATTATTAGGATAAAATTTTAAGAGTGCAAAATAAGGAAATATTATGAGTAAAATACAAAGCAAAAAAAAAGATAATGCCATTATATTAACACTGTTTGGCTCAGTCATGGAACAAGAAAAATATCAAACTTTTAAAAAGATTGTTGAAAAAGAATTTGTAGATTATGATGTTTATATAGCTGTGAGTTCAAAGTTCATTTTAAAAGTATTGCTAAAAAAAGGTTTTGAGTATAAAAATCTTGCACAAAATCTTGCTGATGCAGATCAAATGGGATATAAAAATATCATAGTGAGTTCTATGACACTTTTTCCAACCTATGAGCATGAAAAAACAAAAAAAACAGTGCAGAGTTTTAGAGAGTTTTCTAGTGCTAATATGAAAGTTACGCATGCTGTTTTTAGTAAAACACTAGAGACAACACTATTTTTAAAAGAGTTAGATAAGCAAGTACATAAAGAAAACGTAGCAAATTTATATGTCTTGCATGGAACGCCTAAACTTGAAACATTAGGCTTGGCTTCGGTCGATTATGTGAGTCAATATCTTGAGAAAAAAAGAGCTACTAATTATACATGTTCAATAGAAGGCTCATTTCCATTTTTTGCAGTTAAAGAAGAACTTATTGAGAAGATGAAAAATGATGGTGTGACAAAAGTACAAATAATACCGATGCTACTTGTAAGTGGAAATCATTATGTAAAAGATATGGTTGAAATAAACGAAGAACTGAGTGAACATTTTGAATCAACTATAGTACAAAGTCTCACACAAAGTGAAAAATTCAACCTTTTAGAGCTACCAGCTTTGCAAGAAATTATTATAGAAAATATTAAAGAGAGTATTAAGTGACATTTAAAGAGTACAAAAATATCACTCAAAAGAATACAATTTTAAAAATAAAGTATAAGTGAGTTATGATGCATACATGGATAGAAATTTTAAAAAATGATAATCTTGATTTAGCGTTAAAGTATATTCAAGATGGTGCTGATACAAATGAAGCAAATGAAACAGGTGAATCTGTTTTAGCTTATGCGCTCAGATATAAATGCAGTAGTGATTTAATTCAACTACTCATTGAGAGTGATGCTGATATTTTTAACTTTGATGAAGAGGGTGTAAGTATTTTTGATATGGCTGTTACATACAACAATATAGAAATGGTCAAATACTTAATAAATCAAGGACTCGATATAAATAAAACAAATAGAAGAAGTGGTTTTACATCTTTAATGGCCGCGGCTTGTTATGGAAGAACAGAGATTGCAGCCTTTCTTATTCAAAATGGTGCTGATAAAAATATAGTAGACACAAGAGGCTTTAGTGCGACTGATTTTGCTAGAAAGATGAATAAAAAATCTATATTAAAACTTCTTGATTATGATGAAAATAGCCCAAGAAACACAGGATATGCGAGATAAAGTAATATTATTTTTTTATCTCTAGCATAAGTTTTTTCACTTCCCTAAATGACAATAAAAACATTCCTGTATAACCTAGTGCCAAACCAAATACTACTGAAACAGAGTTTTCAGAGTAAAAACGGGTAATATAAAACGCAACTACAAATAGCAAAATACCACTAAGTCGAATCAAAAGTGCTTTACCAAAAGCTCCCGAAGCTTTTAAAAGAGATATCTGAAATGCATTGAGCATGATAAATATAAAGAAAAAACTTAAATGTGTTAAGTAAAGATACGCACCTTGATATTCAGGCTTAAAAACAAAAGAGACAAACTCTTGAGAGTAAAAAACCATCAAAAGTGTAAAAGAACCACTAATAAGAAAAGAGAATTTGTAAAACCATCTTTGAAGTTCCACAATTCCATTATAAGATTTTTGAGCATGAAGTTTTGAGAGTTCTGGTAGCAAGAACTTAAAAACAGGAAAAACGAAGAGTGCTATCATATACATCAAGATTGGTTTCGTTACTACTTGAAAATCTCCAAGTTCATCAATACTATAATAATGCATCAAAAAGAAAACTGCTGTATAAATCATAACAATTCCTGAACCAAACTCTGCAGCAGACATAACTGCGTTTTTGAGAAATGTTTTTGTATCGTCGTTAAACTCAACTTGCACAAGACCTGGTTCTTGTACCTGTTTACGTTTTTTAATCCAGATAAATAAACTAAGGCCTATGTAGCTCATAATAGTCATAATAAAAAGAGCTTTAAGACCACTTGTGTGTGTAATGTAATAGGCGATTAAAAACCAGATGGCACCAAGAATTGGCTCCAAAAATGTACTTTGTTTCATAACAGAGTAGAGGCGATACATCGCTAACTGATTTGTAAGATAGGAGTAGGCACTCATAGAAAGAATGGTAAATACAAGATACCAATAGTGAATGTCTATGCCAACTTTATGTTTAAGATAAGGCAAAATAAATCCCCAGGAGACGAGCACAAGAGCTATAATAAAATACCTAAAAATATTTATTATCGCTTCATCTTTTTTACTTTTAGCATAGGCAACAACCATGGAAGATCGAAAGCCTACGAGTATAAGGAGTGAAAAAGAAAAGATATCTATAGCTGTGTAGTAAAGCGTTAATACATCTTTTTCTAATATACGCGCCAAAAAGACTTTAAAACTAAATCCTGCTACGACAGTAAATATTGAAATAAATATAGCATGATAAAAATGTTTTTTAATCTCTTGCAAACTTTTTTTCCTTCTGGTGTATTTTATAATTTGCATTATCTCATAAAGAGATGATATTTTGTACATAAATTATGTCTACTTATGAGGCATATGAAATGACGAACTAACAAAATAAGCATACTAAAACCATATAAGTTTTCATAAAATTCTTTTAATAACTAGGAGTTTTTATGATTGACTATTATATACCAACTGCGTTTAATTTTGACCCCGATGAAAGAGGACATTTTGGCATCTTTGGTGGAAGATATGTTCCCGAAACGCTTATGCCAAGTCTTATAGAGCTTGATAAATTTTATAAAAAGTTGCGTTTTGATAAAGAATTTTGGAAAGAAGTAGACTACTATTTTAAAGATTATGTTGGCCGTCCATCACCCCTTTATAAGGCTGATACTATTTCTAAAGAGCTAGGAGCAGAGATTTATCTCAAGCGAGAGGATTTAAATCATACGGGTGCACACAAAATAAATAATACTATTGTGCAAGGTCTGCTTGCAAAACGAATGGGTAAGAAAAAAATTATTGCTGAAACTGGAGCAGGACAGCATGGTGTTGCTACTGCGACTATTGCAGCTTTGATGGGTTTAGAGTGTGAAATATTTATGGGCGAAAAAGATGTTGAGCGTCAAGAACTGAATGTTTTTCGTATGAAGCTACTTGGTGCAAAAGTGCATGCGGTGACTTCTGGAAGCCAAACGCTTAAAGATGCCATGAATGATGCTATTAGACACTGGGTAACAAATGCGCGCGATACGTATTATATTATAGGAACAGTTGCAGGTCCGCATCCTTACCCTTTAATGGTGCGTGATTTTCAGGCGATTATTAGTGCTGAAGCAAAAAAGCAGATACTGGGAAAAACAGCAAAGTTACCTGATTTAGTAGTAGCATGTATTGGTGGTGGCAGTAACGCTTTAGGAATGTTTGCACATTTTATAAATGAAAAGCAAACGCAGTGTATTGGTATTGAAGCTGGAGGACATGGGCTTGATAGTGGAAAACATGGCTCAAGTTTAGCACTTGGAAAACCTGGAATTTTACATGGTCAAATGTCTTATGTATTGCAAAATGAAGATGGACAGATTCAAGAAGCGCACTCCATTTCTGCTGGTCTTGATTATCCTGGTATTGGCCCTGAGCACTCTTATTTAATGGAGCAGGGTAAAGTTAAATATGCCAATGTTACAGATGATGAAGCGATGGATGCTTTTGTTTGGCTTTCTCGTTGTGAGGGAATCGTACCTGCGTTTGAGTCAGCACATGCAATAGCGTATCTTAAAAAAATACCTAAAGAAGATATAAAAAACAAAACAATCATAGTAAGTCTCTCAGGGCGAGGTGACAAAGATATGATACAAGCTATGGAACTTTTAAAGCTCTAAGAGGAGAAAATTATGTCACAAATTGTATGGTTGATTGGTGCGAGTAATGGTATCGGTTTAGAGCTGGCAAAACGTTATTTACATGAGAAGGACAGAGTGATTGTTTCAGCAAGAAGTGCATCAGTTTCAAGTAGTTTACTGAGTTTAAAAGAACTCTATAAAAACAACTTACATCTTGTAGATATGGATGTTTCAAACACAAAGAGTGTGATTGAAAAAACGCAAGATGTATGGAATGTATATGGAGGAGTTGATCTATGCGTTTACAATGCGGGTTTGTATGAAAGTATGAATATAAAGCAATGGAATCTAGAGCATTTTGAAGCTATGATGCAAGTCAATTATATGGGAGCGCTAAGAGTTTTAACTGAGCTTATTCCTCTTTTTGAAGAGCAAAAAAAAGGACATATCGCGTTTAATATTAGTATATCAAGCTATTTTGGACTCCCTTATGGAGGAGGATATTCCGCACCAAAGGCCGCACTTTTAAACTTTTGTGAATCAATCCAACCGGAACTAGAGATGAAAAACATTAAACTTCAAGTGATAAATCACGGTTTCGTCAAAACAAGACTTACTGCTAAAAACGATTTTGAAATGCCTCAACTTTTAGAACCAGAAGTAGCCGCTTATAAAATTTATGAAGGATTGACTCACTCAAATGCTTTTGAGATAAAGTTTCCTTGGGCACTGACACGGTTTTTACATTTTCTTCGAATTATTCCGTATAAACTTGCGTTGACTCTTACAAAAAAGGCTCTCTAATGGATACGCAAACACTTGCAAAAGCATATGGCACATTTTATGAAAAATTGACAGCACAATCTACTAAAGAAGAATATAAACTTTTTTTTGATGAAAATTCAGAGTTTGAAGACCCTTTTCAAAAAGTCAAGGGTTTGAGTCCGATTCATAATATCTTTGTGTCTATGTATAAAAAACTTTATAAGCCGCGTTTTGTCGTTGAAGAAGTTGTCTGTTGTGATAAAGTTGCATATCTGAGATGGGAGTTTTATTATGCGCTTTCACCAAGCTCTAAAGAAGAGTCTTTTACTGGAATTTCAAGGGTGACTTTTACATCAAACGCAAAAGTAATGAGTCACATTGACTACTGGGATGCTGCAAAAAATGTTTATGAAAAAATTCCTCTTCTTGGATCTGTGCTGCGTTTGATTAAAAGCAAAATTCATGCCTAGCGAGTCTCTAAAAAAATATCTTTTATACGCACTTCCCGCTATGCCATTAGCACTTTTGGGATTGCCATTGTATGTTTATCTTCCAACTTTTTATGCACAAGATATTGGACTTGGCATCTTTGGTGTTGGTCTTGTGCTTCTTGTTGCACGTCTGTTTGATATGCTTTTAGATCCAGTCATAGGTTACTGGAGTGATCGTTATTTTTCCAGAAAAACACTCATGTTTACTGGAATGCTTTTTTTACTCTTTGGTTTTTACTACTTAACACATCCTGCGCAAGATGCAAATTATCTCTGGCTACTTAGTTTTTCTCTACTTGTTTATTTTGGATGGAGCTTGCTGAGTATTCCTTATTATGCCTTTGGTGCTGATTTGGGTGAGAGCTATGAGCAAAACACTCATTACGCCTCTTTTCGTGAACTTTTTAATATTATGGGTGTACTTTTAGCACTTTTGATTCCTTATATTTATGGTGTGGCAGAAAATCCTTCTGAATCTCTGCTTTTAATGAACAGTGTAATTTTTATTCTTCTGCCTGTGATGCTGTTTATTTTCTTCACAAAAGTAGATTCAAAAATTTTAAAAAACAATCTTCAATCTTTTATGGAAGCATATTTGCATTTCACACAAGAGCTTAAAAATTCAAAATATCTCTTTGGGGCATTTTTTCTCAACAGTTTTGCAAACGCAGTCCCTGCAACCCTATTTTTACTTTATGTGGAGTTAGTTATTGGAGCAAAGGAGCAGGCTGGTTTACTTCTTCTTATTTACTTTTTTGCAGGAATTTTTGCCTTAGTTTTTTGGAATTATATTGCGCGTAAAACCTCTAAAAAAACAGCCTGGATTTTTTCAATGTTAAATGCGATTGTTTTTTTCTCGTTTGTACCTTTTTTAGGAGAGGGTGATTTTACTTACTTTTTACTTATTACAATTTTTTCAGGCATGAGCTTAGGTGCAGATATGGCTCTACCAGCTTCAATGCAAGCGGATGTCGCGCAAAACAGTGCTAACTCCTCTAGTGAACTTGGTGGAACTCTTTTTGGTTTTTTTGCTATGCTTACGAAGCTTTCTCTTGCGTTTGGTGTTGGAGTGAGTTTTGGTATACTCGGATTTTTTGATTTTACTCCTATAAATCCTAATGAATCATCTCTATTCGTTTTAACACTTCTGTATGGAATTTTGCCTGTTATTCTTAAAATTGCAGCAATAATTATTCTCTTAAGATATAAAAAAAGTTAATAAATATTCGTATGAATTAACATTAAAAGACTATGAAAAAATATAAATATTTCATAAAATACAAACATGAAATATTTACTATTTAGTTTTTTTCTTATCAGCACAATATATGCAAATACTTTGCAGCCAGTTGGGCATGTAAACCCTGTAAAGTTTAGTGGTTTATGGTACGAGATTGCGAGAACTTACAACTCATTTCAGGACAAGTGTGTTGCTTCTAGTGTGGAGTACCGCCTTGTTGAAGCACTTGAATATAAAGTTTTTAATCGCTGCTTTGATACCGTAATCGGAGGCGATCTTATAGAGTACTCAGGAACGGCTGAACCTAAAGAGGGTAAGAGTATGTCTTCTATTGATATGACTTATTTTTGGATTTTTACAAAAAACTACAATGTCTACTATTTGGAAAATGACTATAGCTATGCTGTTGTTGCAGATAAAAATTTTGAACAGGTTTGGATAATGTCACGTCAGCCATTGATGCCAAAAGACAAACTGAGTGAAATAACCAACTACTTAAGTGGTTCAATGGATATAAAAAAATTTATATATACACCTCAAGATAAAACAGGAAGATACAAATGAAAATAGCAGTAATCGGAGCAGGAATTAGCGGTCTTGGAAGTGCTTACCTTTTAAGTAAGAAACATGAAGTTGATGTATATGAAAAAGAACATCGTCTTGGTGGGCATGCAAGAACAACGCAAGTAGATGAAAATGGAAATAAATTTGGTGTTGATACAGGATTTTTAGTGTTTAACTACGAAACATATCCGCTTCTTACAAAACTTTTTACAAAGTTACATGTAAAAATAGAAAACTCAGATATGAGTTTTGGTTTTTGGGACAAAGCAAGAGATGTTGCGTACAATGCACAAACACTTGGTGGTGTCTTTTTTCAAAAGAAAAATCTTTTCTCTTTAACTCATTACAAAATGATTTTTGACATTATGCGTTTTAATAAAAAAGCAAACTATGATGTTGACAATGATACTCCAGAGCTTAATAAAACACTCGATGAGTACTTAAGCCCTTATGGGACTGCGTTTAAAGAGCGCTACATACTTCCTATGGGCGCTGCAATTTGGTCAACACCAAGTGATGAGATGCAAAATTTCCCAACTCGTACATTTTTACAATTTTTTAAAAATCATGGTCTTTTAGGTGTTTCAACACAGCATCAATGGCTTACTGTTAGCAATGGCTCTATAAATTATGTGAATGAAATAAAAAAACATATTTTAGGAAAAATTTTTCTAAATTCTGATGTTGTTTCTGTGGAGCGCAGTGTGGATGGTGTTGTTCTTCATCATGAAGATGGTAGAGAGTCTTTTTATGACAAAGTAATTTTAGCACTCCATGCACCAGATGCTCTAGCTCTTTTAAAAGATGCAAGCCAAATAGAACAGGAGATACTAAGTTGTTTTTCTTACAAACAAAATGATGCACTTTTACATACTGACAAAAATGCACTCTATCCAGACAAAAAAATATATGCGGCATGGAATTATAAAAACAACGGAGCAGCTGATTCTGTGACACTCTCTTATTGGATAAATCGTCTGCAAAATCTTAAATCGCAAAAAGAGTATTTTGTATCTTTAAATGAAGTCGATTCACTTCAAAATATTATAGAGAGAATCACTTATGAGCATCCTCAGTTTGATAAAGATGCCATAGATGCACAGAGTAGACGAGCTGAAATCAATGGTATTAACAATACTTATTATGCAGGTGCATATTGGCGTTATGGATTTCATGAAGATGGACTTTGGAGTGCAAACACCATTGCACAAGAGTTTGAGTGTGAGTTATGAGCCACTTGCTTTACGAGGGAGAAGTTTATCACAAGCGTTTTTTGCCAAAAACACATGAGTTTACCTATCCATTCTTTTTACTTGATATGGATATGAGTAATTTTAAGGGTTTAGACTCAAAGTATTTTTCATTTTGCACAAAAGACCATTTTGGTGAGAGTGAAAATTTCCAGCAAAATGTTGATGAAATTTTAGAGAAGTTTAAGATAAGCAAACCTGCGTTTATGCGTTTTATGACGCTGCCAAGAATGTTTAACTATGTTTTTAATCCTATAAGTATTTTAGTTTTGTTTGATGAAGATAAAATGCCATTAGAGATGCTTGTTGAAGTACATAACTACAATGGCGGTAGAATTGTTTATCCTGTAAAGTTAAAGCATGAAAGCAAAACAAAATATAGTGGCAATGTAATGAAAGATATGTATGTTTCTCCATTTTTAAAGCGGGATGGTTTATATAAATTCATAGTTGATTATACGCAAGAGCATCTCAATATCTCTATCACTTTGTACGAAGAGAATGAGAAAACTCTTGTTGCTTCTCTTAAAACAAAGTCCTTAGAGTACTCTCAAAAAAATGTTAGAAGCATCTTTTTTCGTCATATTTTTTTGACGTTTAGAGTTGTGACGAGAACACTTTGGCAATCACTACGGCTTTACACAATGGGCTTGACATTTAACACAGTTACAGCTCAAGATGAAATTAAGAGGTATTAACATGAAAAATTTCTGGATTAAAATGGGCGATAAGTACCTAAATAAAATAGAGTTTGGGACACTTAATGTCACATATCCCACAGGAGAAAAACGCTCTTATGGAAACAATGACTTGCCGGTTGTTGACATAACAATCCACTCAAGCGATTTTTTTAAGCGTTTGGCTCTGTATGGAGATATAGGTTTTGCAGAGAGTTATATGGATGGTGATTTTGATACGCCTATGCTTAATGACCTTGTAAAACTTGCACTTTTAAACTCTCACAAGTTAGGAACAAAGAGTGAAGATTATTCGAAAAACAGACTTAACAATCTTTTTCCTTTTGCAAATCGTGTTAAACATATAATGCGTAAAAATTCCAAAACTCGTTCACGTAAGAATATTTCACAGCATTACGACCTCTCAAATGACTTTTTTAAGTTAATGCTTGATGACACTATGATGTACTCAAGCGCTGTCTTTGAGAGTGCTGAAGATGACTTGCATAGTGCGCAAAAAAGAAAGATAAAGCATCTTGCACAAAAACTTCGTATCAAGCCAGGTTCTAAAGTGCTTGAGATAGGTTCTGGTTGGGGAGCAATGGCGATTTATCTGGCTAAAGAAATGCAGTGTGATGTAACAACAGTAACTCTTAGTCACGAGCAAAAAGAGCTTTGTCATGAGCGTTTTGCACTTGAAAAAGTAGAAGAGAAGATAGATATTTTACTCAAAGATTATCGTGATATCGAGGGAACTTTTGATGCTATCATTTCTATAGAGATGTTTGAAGCGGTAGGTGCCCAGTACTTTGACGTGTTTTTTACAAAGTGTGAGAGTCTTCTTAAGCCTAGTGGTGTTTTAGCAATGCAGGTGATAACTATTCCTGATCAGCGTTATAAATCGTACTCAAAAAGTACAGATTTTATTCAAAAGTATATCTTTCCTGGCGGGCATCTTCCAAGTGTGAGTAAAGTACTTGAAGTGACAACACAGCATACAAGACTTAACCTCATTCATATGGAAGAATTTGGAGAAGATTATGCAAAAACACTGCGTTTATGGGATGAAAACTTTAGTGCTAAACTTGAAGATGTACGAGCACTTGGTTTTGATGAGTACTTTATCCGTATGTGGAAAATGTATCTTAATTACTGTGAAGCTGCGTTTATAACGCGCAATATTGGTCTGGCTCAACTAGTTTTTTCACGTGACCAGAATATTCATTTAAATAAAGGACTTGTAGCATGATTTTTAAAATATTTATGAGCTTATTTATGGCTCTTATAGTGAGTGGTTGTTCCACTATGGAGATTGAAGATTTTACAGACACTAAACCAGAGTTTATTCCACAGGAATATTTTAAAGGAAAGATGAAAGCCTACGGAATTGTTAAAGATTCTAGTGGAAAAATCATCCGTAGTTTTACAGGTGACTTGTATGGGAGTTGGGATGCAGATGGAGTAGGGACACTTGATGAGCATTTTATTTATGACGATGGAGAAAAACAGCATCGCGTTTGGAAACTAACACCGACAAATGAAGGGAAAAAGTTTCTAGGAACTGCTGGTGATATTGTTGGAGGTGCACCAATGGTTGCTAATGGAAACACAGTAATGATTGACTATACAATGAGAGTTCCTTATGGCGATAGCACAATAGATATAGATGTAAGAGATTGGTTACATCTTCAAGAAGATGGTGTAATTATTAACCACTCAAAGATGAAAAAATTTGGTTTTGAAGTTGGTGAATTGGTAATTACTATTATTAAAGAGTAGGGGTAAATATTCTATCATTAAAGAGTAGGGGTAAATATTCGAAGTTTTAGGAGTCGCTAGGATGCAAATACCAAATAAATCTCCAATTTCCCCAAGTACCTTTTTTTTACTTACACTTTTGGGAGCATTTTTTTTAGAATATTTTTATTCTTGGAATATATCTTTGTATATTCATAAGACATGGAATTTTACGATAGGAATAGTTTTTTTATTGTTGAGTCTTTTACTAAACTCAATGGCATTTATAGAATTTAAAAAACATCATACATCTCATGCCCCATTTGTTTTGCCTAAAGTACTTCTTAGTAAAGGTATATTTTCTATAAGTCGAAACCCCGTTTATTTAGCACTTTTAACTCTGCAAATCGGGCTTGGTTTTATTTTTGATACTATCTGGAGTTTTTGTTCTACTTTTGTTCTTTTTATATTAATTGAGAAACTTATCATCCCCGATGAAGAAAAAAAATTAGAGAAAAAATTTACAACTAGCTATAAGAAATATAAACAACAGACTGATCGTTGGCTCTGAATAAAAAATCTTTTTACCAGTAAACATTTAAGTGTTACAAAGCAACATAATAATACCGTATAATACAATTATAAAAAAGGAGGTTTCTTATGAAAGTAGCACTCACTGGAGCTGGCGGTTTTGTTGGCTCACATTTAATAAATACGTTTAGTGATTATGTTGTTATAGATCGCAATGATAATGAAGAGAAGATTTTAGAAAAACTTCAAGATGTTGATGTGGTTTTTAACCTTGCTGGTGCGCCTATTATAAAACGCTGGAGTGAGGCTTACAAAAAAATTCTTCTCTCAAGTCGTGTAGACACAACAAAAAAACTTGTTAATGCTATTAACAAAAGTGATGTAAAGCATTTTATTTCTACTTCTGCCATTGGTGCTTATCCTGATAACGCGCCTTTTGATGAAAGCTATAGTGGTTATGGGAATGATTTTTTAGCTTCACTTACACATATTTGGGAAGCAGAGGCAAATAAATGTAATAAACCGACTGCCATAGTTCGTTTTGGTGTTATTTTAGGTAAAGATGGTGGTGCCTTAGCGCAAATGCTTCCTCCTTTTAAAATGGGAGTAGGTGGCACTATAGGTGATGGTAAAATGATGATGAGCTGGATAGATATCGATGATTTACTCGGCATTTATAGCTATATAACAGAGCAAAAACTCACCGGTGTTTTTAATGCCACAGCACCAAATCCTATAAGTAATTATGAATTTACAAAAACTTTAGGTTCTGTGTTGCATCGTCCAACACTTATTCCGCTTCCAGAGTTTGTTTTAAAAATTCTTTTTGGAGAAGGGGCAACTGTACTCACTGGTTCTAAAGAGATTTATCCAAAAGCCTTGCAAAACGCTGGATTTAGATTTCAATACAGAACTATCAAAGAGTCTTTAGAGCATCTTCTCTCTTAAATGATGAAGTGACAAATAAAAGATACTAAAAAACCTCTTATTTTTATAAAATAAAATAAAAATAGAGGACTTTATATGAAACGAGCTATTTTACTTATGAATATGGGTGGCCCCAATAATTTGGATGAAGTTGAAGTGTTTTTAACAAACATGTTTAATGACAAACGTATAATTGGTGCACCTAAACCAATCCGTTCTTTAATCGCAAAATTTATCACTTACAAACGCAAAGATGAAGCAAAAGAAAATTATGCTCATCTTGGTGGAAAATCACCTATTGTTGGCTATACAAATGAACTAATAGAAAAACTTCAAGATAATATAAAAGATGCAAGTATCCATATGGTAATGCGCTATACACCCCCTTTTGCAATAGATGTTTTAGAAGATTTAAAAGATATAGATGAATTTTATGCTATTCCTTTATATCCACACTACTCAGAGACGACAACACTCTCTAGTTATGATGATTTATATGATTCTCTTGACGCACTCCGCATTAAAGCAAGAGTAAAAACAATCGACGCGTATTATAAAGATAGTAGCTATATAAACTCTATTTTAGAGAGAATCAAAGAGGCTGTAGGTGATGACAAACCAGAAGATTTTGAACTTATATTTTCAGCACATGGACTCCCAAAAAGAATAATAGAAAAAGGAGATAGTTACCAAAAACATATTCGTCAAAATGTTTATCAAGCAAGAAAAGCTCTTTTGGATGCTGGCATGAATTTTCACAACACACATTTAGCATATCAGTCGCGTTTGGGGCCATTAGAGTGGATAAGACCTTACTTGGATGATAAATTAAAAGCGCTTAAAAAGAAAAAAGTTATCATTTTTCCAATTGCATTTACTGTTGATAATTCTGAAACAGAATTTGAGCTAGAGATAGAGTATAGAGAGATTGCACAAGAGCTTGGATTTGAAGAGTATAGAATTGCAAAAGCACCAAATGCACATCCAGAATTTGTTAAATGTATCACAGATATTTATGAACATATGAAAGTAAGCTAATGTTTGAATATGCAGTAGTTGGTTCTGGAGTCGGTGGAAGTTCTATGGCTTCTTACTTGAATGCTAGAGGTAAAGACGTTATTTTATTTGAAAAAGAGCCTTATTTAGGAGGCTGTAGTTCGAGTTTTAAACATAAAAAATTAACTTATAATACAGGTGCCACGACGCTTGCGGGCTATCAAGAAAACTTTATAGTTAAAGAAGTGTTTGATACTATTGGTTTTCAACCAGAGCTTATTAAAACAGATCCCACTATTGTTGTGATGCAAAATAAAAAAGTCACTCCTCGGTATAGAGATTTTGAAAAGTTTTTAGAAGTTGTTGAGAAAAACTATCCGCATCCAAAAAATAGAGAGTTTTGGAGTTTGATTTATAAACTCAATGGTGATTTTTATAAACACAATAAACACTACTACTCAAATAAAAATATTTTTTCAAAACTCTGTTCTTTAACTAGTTTTATTCCTATAGGTTTAGAGTTTCAAAAATACTTACGAAAGTCAGCATATCGTTTTATAAATGATTTTTTTGATGGCATAAACGCAGAGTATTTACAATTTTTAGAGTCGCAGATACTTATTGTTGCACAAGCTCCAAGCAAAGAGATAAACTTTTTTACAGCAGTCCTCGCCCTTGGTTACACTTTTAATGAAAATCATTATGTTGTTGGTGGTTTTAGTCATCTTTTTGACGCCATGACAAAAAATATAAAAAATATTCAAAGAAGTAGCGAAATTCTGCGTATAACTAAACGCAGTGATTACTTTGAGCTTCATACAAAAGAGAAAAAATACCAAGCGAAAAAAGTGATTTTAAACTCTACTGTATATGATAGTGCGAAACTTTTTGATGATATAAAAACGCAGGATTACTATAAGTCTTATGAAAAACTAAACAATTACCAAAGCTCTTTTATGCTTTACATGACCATAAAAAGTGAGAAAAAATTTGAGCATCACTACCAACTTATACAAGAAAAGAAATTTCCAGACACTCTCTCAAATGCACTTTTTGTTTCGTTCTCAGATCAGAGTGATACTCTCTTAGCGCCTGAGGGACACTATAGTATTACAGTTTCTATACATACAGACACGAGGTATTGGAAAAATACAGCAAGCTATAATGAGCAAAAAAATAAACTAAAAAATTTACTTTTAGATACAATATTAAGTGAATTAGATATTGAAAAAGAGAGCATTATTGAGAGCTTTGCAGCAACTCCAAAAACTTTTGCTCGCTACATAAACCGTTCACAACTTGGAGGAAACGCAATTAGTATGAAAAACTTGTTACCATTTTTACCTTCAAACGATACAAAAATAAAGGGAGTTTATAATGTTGGCGATACAGTGTATGCAGCACAAGGATGGCCTGGAGTTATGCTTGGTGTAAAAAATCTGCAGAGACTTTTAAATGTATAACATATCTCTACATATTAAAACTCGAGATTGGCTTTATATACTTATTATTGGGGTTGTTTTTGGTACTTTACTGGCAACTTTAGGTTATGCACTCTTTGAGCTTTCTCTTGTTGATGGCGCTATTTTTGGCTTTATTTTGGGTTTTACTATTACATTTTTTGCTCTTGTATTTATTTCAAATATGAATAAAAAAATCCTTCCAATCATAAAAGAAGTCTATTGGCTACCACTCTCTATCATTTTTTCTTTTCTCTCTGGTTTTTTAGGCACTATTATTGGTATTTTGTTGAGTCAAGCTCTTGAGATACAAGTTATTCCTGCGTTTATGAACCAGATGTTTCCTATTGCTTCGACTATCGGAATTTTGACGTATATTGTTGGGGCGCTTTTATACAGATTTGTGAAGATGCGCAATCAAAAAGATGTTATAGATAAAGAGTATATAGAGAGCCGTTTGCGCTCCCTTGAAACGCAACTCAATCCACATTTTTTGTTTAATGCTCTTAATTCTATTGCAGAACTTATCCATCACAACCCCCAAAAAGCCGAGATGGCAATTTTAAAAGTCTCCTCATTTTTACGAAACACCATGAATGAAACAGCTTTACTTACTTTAAAAGATGAGATTAACAATGTAAAAGATTATGTTGAGCTTGAAAATATTCGTTTTTCAGGTAAAATAAAACTTCATATAGATGAAACTATTCCTTTTTGGCAGATACCTAAGTTTTCTTTACAATTACTTGTTGAAAATGCCATCAAACATGGTTTTTTAAATTCTGGAAACGCACTTAATATCTGGATTGCGTTTGATAAGCAAACAAAAAAAATTATTGTAAAAAATGACGGAGAGAGTATGAAGTCTAGCAAGTTTGGTGTTGGACTAAGTAATCTCAAACAGCGAATAGAACTGTTATGTAAAGGAAGTATAGAAGTGAACAACACAAAGATTGTAACTTTTTATATAATTTTGGGAGAGTGTAGTGAAAATATTAATAGTTGATGATGAAGAGTTGGCACGAGCCAGACTCCTAAGAATGCTGGGAACTTTGCAATATACTGATATAAAACAAGCAAAAGATGCAGATGAAGCCATAAAGTTTTTTAAACAAGAGAAATTTGACATAGTGTTTTTAGATATTAATATGCCTGGTGTAAGTGGTTTGGAAGTAGGGTATGAGTTAAAATATCTTAACCCTGATGTGAGTATTATTTTTCAGACTGCTTATGAAGAACATGCACTCAAAGCTTTTGATATTGGTGCAGTTGCTTATCTTGTGAAACCTTATAGCATAGAGCAACTCAAAAACTCTCTAGAACGTATTAAAGTGCCAAAAGCAGAAGATAAGACACTTCGTATTTTAAGTAAATATGGTGATAGTTATCTGCTTTTAAAACCTAAGGAGATTCACTATGTCAAAGCAGATTTGTCTGAAGTGATGATTCGTACAAGCAAAGGTTTTTCTTATTATGCACAAAAAATATCAGATCTTTATGAAAGATTAGAAAGTTTTGGATTTGTCCGTATTCATCGCTCTTATCTTATAAATATAAATGAGATAAAAGAGATTGAGACAATAGAACAAAGCAAACTGCGTTTTTCATTTCAAAACAATTCTGATGAGATAGAATCAAGTAAAGATGGAGCCAAAGCCTTTAGGGAAAAATTTTCAGTGAAGTAATAGTCTCCACAGCTTTCTCTCTTTCTTTACTTATTTAAAAAAAACAATCATTTCTATTTTGAAAATTTTAGAGATTTTATGCAAGTGTTCGATATTGAAATGTTTATTTTGATTACAAAGTTCAGCAGCAGAGACTAAGCTTACAGAACGATGACCCATCTCTAGTGCTAAATCTAATTGAGTCATTTGATTTAACTGCCTTAATTCTTTTACTCTAAGACCTATATTTTTATATAGATTTATAACTTCTTGATTGTCAGATTTCATTGGATTGACCTACTATAGTGTATTTGAAAGTTTAGTTTTGTTATAATCTTTCATCAACCTACCATAGTAGGTTTTTTATATTTAAAAAAAGCGAAAGTATAAAATAAAATGTATAAATTAGACTACGGATTAAGATTATTTGAAAATGGAGTGAGTCGTAATACGGATTTGTATTTTTCAGATTTTGTAATTGATAGCATTGTAGTTATTAAAGAAGGACACTTCACCACTATAGCAGAGATGCTAGTAGATGGGCTTTTGTACACACTATTTTTAGATTTTAATCACGCACAGTTAAATAAAATTTTAGAGCACACCAGTCCACTCTCTAAAGATATGATTTTATTTGAATTAGCAGACAATGCATCCACTGCTAGATTAGTAGATTTAATCATCTCTATTAGGCTCGATATCAAAGCCAAATTAGGAGAGATAAAAACAAATCCTCATGGAAATTATATACCATTGGTTTTAGTAGAAATAGAATCTCCTCAAACACACGGAGTACAATAGGCATAATTTTGCATAGAGATGGATATTAAATAGCTAAAGATATGGCTTGGGTTAAAAAAGAGCTTAGTAAATATATGTCAATAGTGTTATAATAAATAAATTTAATTAAAAAGGATATATTTTGTTGAGTATTATTACAAAGGTCATGTTCTTGTTTGTATTGACTATATTAATCCAAGGTTGTGGAGGTATGAGTAGTCTTTTAAAAGTTAAAGATGACTCATATTATAGATATGAAAAGACTATAAAAAGTGCTATTGAAAAATGTTATTTAAGTGAAAATGGAACGAATATTAGTAAGATTCTAAGTGAGAAAAGTACTATACAAAATACATATGATAAATATATTGTCAATGAAATTTACAAAGAAACAGATAAAACATATAAGGATTTAAAAGAGGAATGCCAAGCAAAATACGATAAAGAACAATTGAGATTAAAAGAAGTAAAAGCACAAAAACTTTTAGAAGAGAAGAATGCACGAGAGAAGGCATTTAAGGCTAAAGTTTTATTAGCTCAAAGTAGTGGGTATAAAGGATATCTCGAATATCGAGACATAGAAGACTTTTTAGCAGATGCTCAAAACGGTTTAATCAATATAAACGATTACAAAGGTTATGTTATTTATTTCAAAAGTCATGGAACTTATGCCTACAAATTTTCGCAATATGTAAATGGAATTGATATTTATCAACCTGATTATAGATATGGACTAAAATCTACACTTGGAATAAAGAGAGTAAAAGAAAATACAAATCACCCACTTGAAGGACAGCCATTAAAGAATATTGAATATACAAGTTTTATAGGAATTGATTCATACTCAACAGTATTGGGAGCTAAGAAACAAATAATTATATTTGATAGAGCGGTAAATTTTAGAATGGAACTATTTGAATATATAATGAATAAGCTTGAAATTTCCCCTTTAAACTAGACAATTACCAACCTAGTAAAAACCTAACTTTTTAAAAGACTCTAAATGATGTCTTTTTTCAAACTCATTTGGTGAAATATAATCCAAATAACTGAATTAAAATTTGTCTAGTTTATAGGGGACATTCCAGTATATAGATGATCTTAATAAAGATATTGAGAAGAGTTTAAAGATAAATAAAACAAAAGTAGTACAGTCTTATCTTGATATACATGAGTCAGCAGTAAAAGGAGATCCTGTATTTAGTAAAGATGGTGTTAAGTTATATTGTCAAGCGCAATCCAAAAATGTACCAATACGCAGAGCAAATATGCACCACTTCGTAACACTTATTTAACTGAAATATCTAATAGTCCAGCTTCTCGTTT
>JGI11705J14877_10000022_pt1 | contig 95401 bp, 87 predicted proteins | sample Etolaghawater15m_FD_14877 | JGI IMG/M metagenome (IMG submission 14877) | reverse complement strand
TATCAGGTCTTTGCCGGCAATCAGGACAGCATCTTCCTGCTTCTGGGGACCAGCAAGGCTGATTGAGCCGGATGTGGCTACAATCAGCTATAGCGGTCCGTGGCATTTCTTATCGCAGGAGCTCCTTCTGCACGGTATTTTTCCTCATGATGCTGAACATGTGCGACCCTTTTTCTGAATATTCTATATTGGTAGCAAAGAGAGCTCTCATGAAGGAGGCGATAGACCTATGGCACAGGTACGAGTACGCAGCGGTTACCAGATAACCATTTCAGGGCGCTTTGCCGAAGAGGCCAACCTCCAAACGGATGAAATGCTTGATAAAGGCCTGGCGGGAACGGTGGCATTATGGTTTCTGTTTCTTCTTGAGACTGCGTATCTTCCCTAATTCAAGCCCCGACCGGCGGGGTTTCCTTGTTTTTATTATCCACTTTCAGACCATATAATCTCATGGCGAACATCAATTTCGGTTTTGAGCATCACGCCTCAAAGCTCTATTCAGGAGCTATAGAAGAGGGTATCCAGAACTCTCTGGTGCCGATGGTCATTGAGACCTCCGGCCGCGGTGAGCGGGCTTTTGACATCTTTTCCCGTCTGCTCCGCGAGCGCATCATCTTCCTCGGCAGCGGCATTGACGAGCATGTTGCGGGCCTGATCATGGCGCAGCTTATTTTCCTTGAGTCCGAGGACCCTGATCGCGACATCTTTATTTATGTGAACTCTCCGGGCGGAAGCGTTTCGGCCGGCCTCGGCATCTACGATACCATGCAGTACATCCGTCCTGATGTGTCGACGGTGTGCGTGGGCATGGCTGCCAGCATGGGTGCGTTCCTGCTTGCAAGCGGCGCAAAGGGCAAGCGGGCTTCGCTCCCTCATTCGCGCATCATGATTCACCAGCCCTCAGGTGGTGCGCAGGGTCAGGAGAGCGACATCATCATCCAGGCGCGCGAGATCGAGAAAATCCGCAGGCTGCTTGAAGAGATTATGGCAAAGCACACCGGCAAGGATGTGCAGCAGGTGCGTGAGGATTCAGAGCGCGACCGGTGGATGGATGCCGGAGAGGCCCTTGAGTATGGAATTATTGATCAGGTGTTCGAGAAGCGCCCGGCACCTGAGAAGAAAGACTGAGTTTCAATAGATACAACCGATTTACCGCCTTGACATGAGTGAAGAGCTGACCCCGTTTAATCTCGAGAAGACTTATAACCACAGCGAAGTAGAAGAGCGATGGAGGAGCGCCCACTGGGAGGCGCTTGGCTCGTTTCATGCTGAACATTCGCAGGTACTGGAGGAGGGGAGAGCACCGTATTCGGTGCTGATGCCGCCTCCCAATGTTACCGGCAGCCTGACGCTTGGCCATGTGCTGAACCATACCCTGCAGGATATCTTCATTCGTTACGCACGCATGACGGGAAAGGAGGCGCTCTGGCTTCCGGGTACCGACCATGCAGGCATTGCCACTCAGACGGTGGTGGAGCGGAAGCTCCGCAAGGAGGGGGTGAGCCGTCACGATTTGGGGCGGAAGGATTTTCTTGGTCATGTGTGGCAGTGGAGGGATGAGTATGGCGGGCTGATTGTCAGACAGCTGAAGCGGCTCGGCATTTCCTGTGACTGGCGGCGGAACCTGTTCACCATGGATGAACGGGCTTCAGAGGCGGTCATCAATTCCTTTGTTGCACTTTATCGTGATGGACTGATATACCGTGGCAAACGGATAATCAACTGGTGCCCGGTATCGCAGACTGCGCTGTCGGATGAAGAGGTTATCATGAAGTCGCGCCGCGACCAGCTGGTTTATGTGCGCTACGCTCTTGCCAAAGATCCATCACGCTTCATCTCAATTGCAACGGTGCGTCCCGAGACCATTCTTGCTGATGCTGCCATTGCGGTGAACCCTGCTGATGAGCGGTTCCGTGACCTTGTGGGTCAGATGGCCGTGGTTCCCATTGCAGGCCGGCATATTCCCATCATAGCTGATGACTATGTCGACATTGAGTTTGGTACGGGTGCCCTTAAAATCACCCCTGCCCACGACCCCAATGACTATGCGGTGGCCGGACGGCACAATCTGCCGGTGATTTCGGTTGTGGGCAGGGACGGTCGGATGACGGACGAGTATGGCTATGGTGGTATGGACCGGTTCGACGCACGGAAGAAGATTGTTGCCGACCTTGAGGAGCTTGGCAATCTTGAGCGGGTTGAGGAGTACGAGCATAATGTGGGGTATTCCGAACGGGCGGATGTGGTTGTTGAGCCCTACCTTTCGGAGCAGTGGTTCGTTTCAATGAAGCCGCTTGCAGAAAAAGCGCTTGATGTGGTCAACAATGGAGAGATCCGGTTCCACCCACCGCATTGGATTAATACCTACCGCCACTGGATGGGCGGTATCCGCGACTGGTGCATTTCACGCCAGCTCTGGTGGGGGCACCGCATTCCTGCATGGTATGATCCTGAAGGGCAGGTATGGGTTGCTGCCTCATATGAGGAGGCGTGCCATCTTGCCGGGACGGACAAGCTGGTGCAGGATGAGGATGTGCTCGACACCTGGTTCTCTTCATGGCTCTGGCCGCTGACCACGCTTGGCTGGACGGGCCCGGGAAGTGACAATGACGATTTGAGGGCCTTCTATCCCACCAATACCCTTGTAACGGGGCCCGACATCATCTTTTTCTGGGTTGCCCGCATGATTATGGCGGGGTTGTATTTCAAGGGGGATGTCCCTTTCCGTGATGTCTATTTCACAAGCATCATCCGCGACATGAAGGGTCGTAAGCTTTCCAAGTCGCTCGGTAATTCGCCCGATCCCCTGAAGGTGATTGACACCTACGGGACCGATGCCCTTCGTTTCACCATCATCTACATTGCTCCGCTCGGTCAGGATGTGCTGTTTGGTGAGGAGAAATGCGAGTTGGGACGGAATTTCGCGACGAAAATCTGGAACGCGTCGCGCCTCGTTTTCATGCAGCGCGAAAAGTATTTTGAGGGACCGGAGGATTTTGCCGCCTACTACGAAGAGTTCAACCCTGCAGCTGAATCGTTCGATCTTGCGGGCGGGTGGATATGGTCGGCCTATAACGGCATGCTGGAACACTACCATGCAGCGTTCGGGCAGTTCAGGATGAACGATATCGTTAAAACGGTATACGACTTCTTCTGGGGCGACTACTGCGATTGGTACCTTGAGTCGCTGAAGGTGAGTCTTGCGGAAGGGCGTTCGGAGGCGGATGCCCGTAAAGCGGTTGCGCTTGCAGTTTCTGTGCTGGAAGGGACGCTGAAGGCGCTGCATCCTGTGATGCCGTTCATTACAGACGAGATTTGGCATTTTGTGCTGCCGCATTCTTCACATGAGAGCATTGCCTCTTCTGACATGCCTGTTGCCGCTTCGCCTGCTTCTCTGGATGACGATGGATTCGGTCTGGTGCAGAAGCTTGTGACTGAGGTGAGAAGCCTTAAGGCGCTGTTCGGTGTTCCGCCGGGTCTTCGCGCCGAGGTGCAGCTCAAGGCGGTTGACGCTGAGGCCCTGAAGGTGATGGAGAGAGGGCTTCCGTTCATTGCTGCGCTTGCCCAATGTGTACCCTCGCTCATCAGCGACGGGGTTCGTCCACCGCATGCCGCAGGTTCAGTGGTGGAGGGAAATGAACTCTTTGTGCTCCTGGAGGGGTTGATATCATTTGACAAAGAACGGGCCCGACTGCAGAAAGAGATACAGAATGTATCGGGTTATGTGGCACAGCTTGAGAAAAAACTTTCCAATTCCGGTTTTGCTGACAACGCCCCCCCGGAGGTGGTGGAGAAGGAGCGTGAAAAACTCGCTGAGGCTCGCCGGAACCTGCTGAAGCTTGAGGGGAACCTTGCTGTGCTCAGCAATTGAGTGCTGGGGAAGCGGGTGGGTAAAAAAAATCCCTTTTTTGGCATTATCACGAATGAACATATATTATAATTTTGCCGGTTTGTTCTGCAGACCGGCAGTGCGGTGTAGAACCAGCTGAAGTCCCCAAGGAGAATACTGAATGAGGCAATTGAAAATAAGCAAGCAGATAACCAATCGTGAGAGCCTTTCGCTCGATCGCTATCTGCAGGAAATTGGTAAATATGATCTGCTGACTGCTGACGACGAAGTCCGGTTGACGAAGGCGATCAAGGAGGGGTTTGATATGCCCCTTGACACTACGGAGTACAAACGGGCAAAACGGGCTCTGGACAAACTGATCAAGGGAAACCTGCGGTTTGTGGTATCAGTGGCCAAGCAGTACCAGAACCAGGGTTTGACGCTCGGCGACCTCATCAACGAGGGTAATCTCGGCCTTATCAAGGCAGCAAAGCGCTTTGATGAAACCAGAGGGTTCAAGTTCATTTCCTACGCTGTGTGGTGGATTCGCCAGTCTATTCTGCAGGCGCTTGCCGAGCAGTCGAGGATTGTGCGTCTGCCGCTGAACCGTGTGGGTACCCTGAACAAAATCAGCAAGGCATACAGCCAGCTTGAGCAGGAGTATGAGCGCGATCCGAACACCAAGGAGCTGGCAAATCTGCTTGATATGGATTCTCAGGATGTTGCCGATACCCTTAAAATTGCCGGACGACATGTGTCGGTCGATGCGCCGTTTGCGCAGGGAGACGACAACCGTCTTCTTGATGTGCTGCAGAACGACGGTCACCTGCCGGACCACGGGCTGAACCGTGATTCGCTGACGCTTGAGGTTGAGCGGTCGCTCTCAGTGCTTGCTCCCCGCGAAGCGGATGTGATCAAGTCATACTTCGGCATTGGTATGGATAATCCACTGACGCTTGAGGAAATAGGCGAGAAGTTCAAGCTTACCCGTGAGCGCGTTCGCCAGATCAAGGAGAAAGCCATACGCCGCCTGCGCCAGTCGGCTTACAGCAAGGTGCTGAAGGAGTATATCGGCAGCTGAGCCGTATCAGCGGACACTTTTTACATGGTTATGCAGAAGCCGCCCTTCCAGGGCGGCTTTTTTTTCGATCTGCGATCGGCAGTTTGGTGCAGGGCGTTGCCGGCAATCCCCTTTAGGTACGCCGTTTCCTTCTGTTCCCGGAGCAGCTGTATCCCGTATAGGGGTATTGCTGAACTATCCACCCCAAGAGATGGCATGCACTCAGAGGCGTTCAAGCCTGACCTTCTCACCCCGGTTAAGGCCGAAGCGCTCGAGGGCACTGGCATCGCGGACACCGACTTCCAGGGTGCCGAAGCTGCCCCGGTAGGCGAGTGGTTCGCCTTCCGGGACGTTGCCGTAGGTTTCCCGGACCGGGAGCGCAGTGCCGTCAGGCAGGACGAGACGCCATTGGTCTTTTTCGGCAGCGAGGCTGCTGTCGATGGATGTGACGAGGTTGCCGAACCGGTCGGAAAAGATGACGCCCCCTTCCCATACCCCTATGCCGAGTGCCGTGCAGCCCGGCATAGGGAGCTTCATGCAGTCGGCCGGCTCAATTGCCGCACCAAGCGTGTTGAGCGCTATGCCGGTGGCAAGATGGGCCGCAGCCGGTGAAAAGATGTCCCTGCCATGGAATGTTCTGCTCCTCTCGGGGGCTATGTATCGCCGGTTTGTGACCTCGACGCATTGGACAGGGCCGTTTTTCAGGAGGATGGGGGTGAGCAGGCCGTTGTCCGGCGCGAGGAATCTCCGTCCTCCGGCTTCCACGGCGATGGCCCTTCGCCTGGTGCCGACTCCCGGGTCGATGACGGCTATGACGATCGATTCCGGAGGGAGATAGGGGAGCGCACGCTCGAGCAGGAATGCGCCTTCAGTGACGTCCTGGGGTGTTACGGCGTGTGTGAGGTCTATGATGCGGGTTTCGGGTGCGATGGTGAGGATGACCCCCTTCATCTGCCCGACATAGGTGTCGTCGGTGCCGAAGTCGGTCAGGAGTACGACGGCCGGTGGGTGGTTTACGGCAGCCATCGGCTCAGTCGGGGGAGTAACGGTAGATGCCGTAGCCTATGGCGAGGAAGAGCAGGTTCGGGAGCCAGGCGGCCAGCATGGGGTTGACTACGCCGTTGTAGCCGAAGGTGGCTATGGTTTTCTGGAGTCCGAGGAAGAGGAACCCGGCAAAGAGGCTGATGCCGATTTCGGTGGCCAGTCCGCCCCGTTTTTTCTTTGCCGAGAGGGGGACGCCTATCAGGATGATGATGAGTGAGGCGAAGGGTACGGCAATTTTGGTGTGCAGTTTGACCATTGTTCGTTCAAGTCCGGCGAACCCTGCATGCTTTTTTTCAGCCAGGTATTGCCAGTGCTGGATGAACTGCATTTCGTCGGGACGAAGGTTGAGTTCGGCCAGGGATTTCAGGGTAAGGGAGAGCGGGAGGCTGAGGGCAGGACGGGCCTGATACTCCTCCCCGCCTGGGGTGAATCGTCGTTGGGCTGCGTTCTGCAGTGTCCACTCTTTGTTCCCTGTGTCGTAGCGCATGCTTTCGGCATCAATTCTTCCTCTCAGGCCCGTTCCGCTGAATTCTTCAATGGAGACCTCTTTGGCGCCGGTGAAGCTTGTGTTGAGTCTTCCAATGGTAACGACGCGGCTCCCGGGTTCAATAATGTGAAGGTTGCTTCCCTCGGCGGCACCATTTCTCCTGCTTTTGCCAAGATGGTCGCGTTCAAATGCGTGGTTGTGTACCGCGGCAATCGGGGCAAGCCAGAAGGAGTTGATGATGTTGAGGGTGGAGATGATGATTCCTCCAAGAAGAAAGGGGTAGAGGAGCTGGCGCATGCTGACTCCGGCGGAACGGATGGCGGGGAGTTCGCTGGAACCTGCAAGTCGTCCGGCAACGAGGATTGATGCAAGAAGGGAGCTGACGGGAGAGGTGATGAGGATTGTGTCGGGTATGGCCCTCAGGTAGTAGAGGACGATGTCCGTGAAGAGCAGTTTCCTGTCCATGAAGTCCCCAAGGTTCTCGACCATGTTGATGAGGATGAACAGGGAGACGAAGGCAATGGTCGTGAAGACGAATGTCTTGACGAACTGCTGAAAAATATATCGGTCGAGTATTTTCATTGACTGCCCTCAGTATCCGAAAATGGTTTCCAGCGAGAGCTCTTTGATCGGTCCGTATTTCTGGAGGGTCTCAAGGTCGAGCTGTTCCTTTTTTCCAAGCACCAGCATGACGAAGTTCCGGTTCCTGAAGTGGCTCTCGTGGAAGGCTTTGACATCGTCCAATGTCATGGTTCTGGCTCCTTTGAAAACATCCTGTCGTATGTCATGATCAATGCCGAGCCTTTTTGCTTCTTCGTAGTTGAAAAGCACCTCGCTTCTGGTCAGTCGCTCCGTCGCGATTTTCTGCAGAATGCCGTTTTTCGCCGAGAGAAAGAGCTCGGGTGATTCAGGCAACCGATCCATAAGTTCACTGATGCCTTCAAGGGCTTCCGGCAATTTGTCTGCCTGTGTTCCGATGTAGCTGAAAATATAGTTGTGCTTATCCTTCTGTTTCGGGGTGCGGTAGACTGACAGAACCGAATAGGCCAGCGCTTTGGCTTCCCGAAGCTCCTGGAAAACCACGGATGACATTCCTCCGCCGTAATATTCATTGAAGAGGGTAATGAGCGGCACCTGTTCGGGGTTGTAGATGTCGTCGCGGGTCAGCATGATCACTTCCGCCTGCGTCATGTCATAATCAACAAGATAGATGGTGTTCCCGTCCTGTTCCAGCTCAATAAACGGGTCTGCTGCCGGCGGATTCAGGGGGTTTTGGGGGTAGTGGCGCACCCTTTTCAGATTTGCACTCAGTTCTGTGGCCGTTGCCGGGCCATAGTAGAGTACACGGTGGCGGTACTGCATGAGGTTTTTGACTTCATCAATCAGCTCGTCGGGTGTGATTGCTTTGAGCTCGCTGTCTTCAAGCACATTGGTAAAGGGTGAGGCAGGGCCGTACTTTCCGTAGCTGGTCATGGCCTCGAAGAGAATTTTCCGTTTGGAGAGCTTGTCGTCTGTTCTCTCCTTGAGAATGCCGGCTTTGAGTTTGTCGAGGGCTTCGCTGTCTGCTTTGGTGTCGGAGAGCAGTGTTTCAAGCAGCTGAAGGGCTTCGGGGAATCGTTCGTGGAGTCCTGAAAGCTTCAGGTAGACGAAGTTTTCGGAGGTGAATGCTGAGAATGTGGCTCCTATTTTATAGAGTTCACAGCTGAACTCTTTCGGGCTCAGCTGTGATGAACCGAGGTAGGAGAGGTAGTCGAGTGCGAGCTCTATCTTTTTAGACTGGTTTTTCCCGATGTCGAATACATAGTAGAGGGAGTAGAGGTCGTTTTCCCGGTTCTGCAGATAGTGGAGCGGGGTGTTTGGGTTGATGCTGTGAAACGCGATATCCTTCCGGTAATCAACAAAGTGTGGTGCAGTGTCCTTTGAGGGCATTGCCAGAAGCTCTCCGGCAAACACCGAAAGAGTGTCACGGTTGACTTTGAGGGGAGTGATGGGGGGCTTTACTATGCCGCCTTCGCTCTTCTCTTTTCCGTGTTCTTTGTAGACGGCTGTGAAATTGGAGCCGTAGTGCTTTTTTGCAAAGTCGGTGAGCTGTTCTTTTGTGATGCTTCGGAGCCGATTGATCTGGTTGCTGTAATGTTCCCAGTCCATTCCCCAGATAAAGGAGTCGACGAAGGCCTCAACCCGTCCGCGGTTGTGTTCATAGAGTTTCAGCTGTTCGATTTTCAAGTCGTTGATGGCGGCCTCAAGCAGCCAGTCCGGGAATTCGCCCTTTTTGAGTAGTTCAAGCTGTTCGAGCAGCAGCGCCGATACCTCTTCAAGGCTCTGCCCTTCACGGGGCTTGGCACTGAGGATATGGGCGGAGTAGTCTTTCATGAGTACCAGCATGGAACCTGCATCAAGAACCCGCTGCTGCTGGTTCAAATTGAGGTCAATGAGTCCCGCTGTATGATTGAAGAGCACCTTGTCAATGAGGGTCAGGCAGTCGGCATCATGGGAGTCGGCGCCTGCAAACCGGAACCCTATGACCAGTTCTTCTGATTCCGGGCCTTTCACCCTGACCACTGTCGGTGAGCTGATGGGTTCTTCAACCGGGGGGGTGAAGTGGGGAACTTCTTTGGGCTGCAGTACGGAGAATTTTTCATCAATCATCCGTATGGTGGTATCGGGGTCAAAATCGCCGGCCATGCAGAGTGCCATGTTGTTGGGCACATAGTACGACCGGTAGTAGTTCATGACATTGCGGATGGAGGGTTTTTTGAGGTGCTCCGCTTTGCCTATGGTGGTTTGGGTCCCGTATGTGTGTTTTTTGAACAGTCCGGCGAACAGGTTGTCCCAGATTTTCCTGCTGTCGCTGTCCATGGTCATGTTCTTTTCTTCATAGACCGTTTCAAGTTCGGTATGGAAGAGGCGCATGACCGGGTTGCGGAACCGTTCGGCTTCAATGGTGAGCCACTGTTCCAGTTTGTTTGATGGGATGTCGTTGAGGTAGACGGTCTGTTCTACCCAGGTATAGGCATTTGTGCCTTGGGCTCCTATGGAGTTGAGGAGTTTGTCGTACTCGTTGGGGACGGCGAATTGTGCAGCTGCGTTGGAAATGCTGTCTATATCGCGGTATATGGCTGCCCGTTGTTCGGGGTCTTCGGTTGAACGGTACTCTTCATAGAGGGTGATGATTTTTTCGATTTCGGTATGTTCCCTCGTGTAGTCAAGCGAGCCGACCTTGTCGGTCCCCTTGAAGAGCATGTGTTCAAGGTAGTGGGCCAGGCCTGTGGTTTCAGCGGGGTCGTTCTTGCTTCCCGCCCTGACGGCGATGGATGTGTAGATTCTTGGTTCGTCCGCATCGGGGCTCAGGTAGACTGTCAATCCGTTTTTCAGCGTGTAGATCCTTGTGTGGAGAGCGTCGCCGGGGATAGTGGTATAGGGGTAAGCGGTTACTTCTTTGATCATAGGTGTGCAGGCGGTTAAATGCAGTAAAAATGCCACTGCCGTGAAAAACGGGATGAGCAGACTCAAAAGGTAATAATCGGATTTATTGGCCATAATTGCAACCGGGTTCCATAAGTGCAGGGAGCGTTAGTCATGATATCGCATATTTTTAAGAAGAACTAACTATTGTCCGTATTAGTTCTTTTATTGAACATTGCCTATAGCGGTGCATATACCGCGAAGTGGCGTCCAAAATATTAGAGAAGGAGTACACGGGTGGCTGGAGTTGATGGTGAAGAGAGGCATGATGTTTTCCGGCTGGTAAGCCCGTATGCTCCTGCCGGGGATCAGCCTGCGGCAATAGCTGCATTGACTGAAGGGTTGAAATCGGGCAGCGATTACCAGACGCTCCTCGGGGTGACCGGTTCGGGTAAAACCTATACCATGAGCAATGTGATTGCCAATGCGGGGAAGCCTGTGCTGGTGATGAGTCACAACAAGACTCTTGCTGCGCAGCTCTATGGGGAGCTTCGCCAGTTTTTCCCGGACAATGCGGTCGAGTATTTCATCAGCTATTACGATTTCTACCAGCCGGAAGCATATCTGCCCACTATTGACAAGTATATAGCCAAGGACCTGCGCATCAATGACGAGATTGAGCGGTTGCGGCTGAAGGCGACGAGCGCACTGCTCAGCGGGAGAAAGGATGTGATTGTGGTGAGTTCGGTCAGCTGCATTTATGGACTTGGTTCGCCGGAAGACTGGAAAAGCCAGATTATCGAGCTGCGGACCGGAATGGAGAAGGAGAGGGACGAGTTCCTGCAGGAACTGATAGCGCTCCATTTTGTGCGGGACGATGTCAATCCGGGGCCCGGGAAATTTCGGGTGCGCGGCGACTGCATCGACCTTGTGCCGGCCTATGACCAGATTGCTTTGAGGGTTGAGTTTTTCGGTTCTGAAATTGAGAGTCTGCAGTCGTTCGATATGGAGAGCGGGGAGATTCTGGGGAGCGATGCCTATGCCTTCATCTATCCTGCGCGCCAGTTCGTTGCCGAGGAGGAGAAGCTGAAAACGGCGATGCTTGCCATTGAGGATGAGCTTGCCGGAAGGCTCAACGAGCTGCGTGCCGACAACCGGTTTGTTGAGGCGGGCCGGCTTGAGGAGAGGACACGGTATGATCTGGAGATGATGAAGGAGCTTGGCTACTGCTCCGGAATTGAGAACTATTCGCGGCATATTTCCCAGAGGGGACCGGGTGAGAGGCCCTACTGCCTCCTTGATTATTTTCCGGAGGATTATCTGGTTGTTGTGGATGAGTCGCATGTGACTCTGCCGCAGATACGGGGGATGTATGGTGGTGACAGGTCGCGCAAAACCATTCTGGTGGAGCACGGGTTCCGGCTTCCTTCGGCTCTTGACAACCGGCCGCTGCGCTTTGACGAGTTTGAGGAGATGGCGCCGCAGGTGGTGTGCATCAGTGCTACTCCCGGTGACCATGAACTTCTGCGTTCAGGAGGAGTGGTGGTGGAGCAGGTGGTCCGCCCGACGGGGCTGCTTGATCCTCCCGTTGAGGTTCGGCCGGTGAAAGGACAGATTGACAATCTGCTTGCGGAAATCCGCCGGCATGTTGCAGGAGGGCACAAGGCCCTGGTGATGACGCTGACAAAGCGGATGAGCGAGGATCTTCATGACTTTTTCCGGAAGTCCGGCATACGCTCCCGCTATCTCCATTCTGAAATTAAAAGTCTGGAACGGATGCAGATTCTCCGTGAGTTACGGACGGGAGAGATAGATGTGCTGGTGGGAGTCAACCTGCTTCGTGAGGGTCTGGATCTTCCTGAGGTCTCCCTGGTGGCAATTCTTGATGCCGATAAGGAGGGGTTCCTGCGCAACACCCGTTCGCTGATGCAGATAGCTGGTCGGGCTGCCAGAAATGCGGAAGGATTTGTTGTGCTCTATGCCGACACCATCACCCGCTCAATTCGCGAGGTGCTTGATGAAACTGCTCGGCGGCGCACCATTCAGCAGGCCTATAATGATGAGCATGGCATTGTGCCCCGGTCTATTGTGAAGTCGGTCAACCAGATTCTTGACACCACGGGAGTGGCTGATGCTGAAGAGCGATACCGGAGGCGGCGTTTTGGTCTGGTGCCAAAGCCTGAACGGCTCTTGGCGGGCGCTCTGGAGTCGCTGACAGCGGATGAGGGATTGGCGATGGTTGCGGAGCTTCGCGTGGAAATGCAGGAAGCCGCGGTGAAGATGGAGTATGAAAAGGCGGCATATCTTCGCGATGAAATCACGAAGCTGGAGCAGGGTATCGGTGCACTTCCAGAAAAGAAGGGGTGAATTTTTTCTTCGCGGTTTGTTTTGTTATCGGGAAATTAAGTTTTAGAGTAAAAGATAGACCCCTTTTTGCCGTTCAATCTTTTGAGACAGGGATTACCAATACACCATGCTGGCACAGATAGACAAAGAGCATTACAGGAAACTTCATGACATTCTCGGGCTTGCCCGCAAGAATCTCAAGAATGTGGACGAGTCGCTGATTCAGCGGGCCTTTTTTATGTGCTATCGGGCGCATGAGGGAGAAACACGCGCATCGGGCGAGCCGTATTTCTACCATCCCGTTGAGGTTGCCACCATTCTGCTTAATGAGCTGCCGCTTGATGGTGTTTCGGTAGCCGCCGCCCTGCTTCATGATGTGATTGAGGACAGCGGGTATACTTTTGAGGATATTTCTGCGGAGCTTGGCGTTGAGGTTGCTGAAATTGTTGAGGGTCTGACGAAGATTTCCGGCATCATGATCAACCGGGAAACAACACAGGCGGAAGGGTTCCGCAAGATGCTGCTCTCCATGGTGAAGGACATACGGGTTATCCTCATCAAGTTCTGCGACCGACTGCACAACATGCGGACCCTGGAGTCGCTTCCCGAGCACCGGCGGCTGAAGATAGCTCTTGAGACGCGCGACATCTATGCCCCTCTCGCCCACCGGTTTGGTCTTGGGAAGATGAAGATGGAGTTCGAGAATCTGGCCCTTCGATACATTGACCCTGAAATGTTTGCGATCCTGCAGAAGAAGGTGCAGCTGACGAGGGTTGAGCGGGAAAACTATCTGAGCCGGATGATAGCCCCAATCAGTGACGATCTGCAGAAGCAGGGGTTCAGTGTGGAGGTGCAGGGGCGTGCGAAGCATCTTTTTTCCATCTACAACAAGATGCGCAGCAAGAACAAGACCTATGAAGATATCCACGATCTCTACGGCCTGCGGGTGATTATTGATACTGAGAGGATTGCAGACTGTTTTGCCGTCTATGGCTTCATTACCCAGAAGTACCCCCCTGTACCGCAGCATTTCAAGGATTACATATCAATACCCAAGCACAATGGATACCAGTCGCTGCATTCGGCAATCATAGGACCGCGGGGCACCATGGTGGAGCTGCAGATCCGGACCAAGCGGATGCATGAGTTTGCTGAGCTTGGTGTGGCGGCCCATTGGCGCTACAAGGAAAAAATAAGCAGGGATGATGCAAGCATCGATTCCTTCCTCCGCTGGGCGAGGGAGCTGATCAAGGATGCCGATTCAGCTGCGGCATTCATGGAGGGGTTCAAGTTGAACCTGTATCATGACGAGATTTATGTGTTTACCCCGAAGGGCGACATGAAGACCATGCCGTCCGGAGCTACCCCGATTGATTTTGCGTACGGGATCCATACCGAAATAGGCAATCAGTGCATCGGTGCAAAGGTGAACGGCCGGATTGTGCGGCTGAATGCGGAGCTGAAATCCGGTGACCGGGTTGAAATCATCACATCGAAAAACCAGAGTCCCAAACAGGATTGGCTGAAGATGGTGGTGACCCATCGGGCAAGGCTTAAAATCCGCTCGTCCATCAATGAGGAACGGCGCCTGCAGATTGAAAAGGGGCGGGGCATGTGGGAAAAAATGGTGTCGGGAACAAAAAAACTTTTTTCCGAAAACGATATTGTCCGTTATGCGCGCCGCTACGGTGTGAAGACTCCTGCTGATTTTTTCAGCGCTCTTGCCAGCCAGCAGATCAATGGCGAAGAGGTTATGGAGCGGGTTGCCGGCACCCATAAGGATACGGCTGAGCAGCAGCATGCATTGAGGGAGGAGCCGGCAAGGGTTGATGAGTATCTGAAGACGGCCAGAAAAGACCATAATCCGGAGGCGGCTGTCAGCCGGAAAGATGAGGTGGTTATTGCCGGTATGAGCAATATCGCCTATGCTTACGCCAAGTGCTGCCAGCCTGTTCCTGGCGATGATGTGCTTGGTTTTGTGACTGCTGATGGTGTGGTGAAGATTCACCGGAAAAACTGTGTGAATGTAAGCAATGAAAATCTGCAGAAAAGTGAACGGGTGGTGTCTGTGTCGTGGAACCGGAAGATTGATGCCGAGTTCCTTGCCGGCATCAGGATTGTGGGGGAGGACCGGATCGGCATCACCAACCAGATCACGCTGGTCATTTCAAAGTTCGATACCAATATCCGGAGCATTTCGCTTCATGCCCGTGACGGCATGTTTGTCGGAACCCTGATGGTCTATGTTCGCAATGCTGAAAAGCTTACATTTCTTATGGATAAGCTGAAGAAAGTTGCCGGTATCTTTACGGTGGAGCGCCTCATCAGTTAATGGCTGATTTTTTTGACTTTAATCAAACAACAATCATAAAACAGAATCCCCTATGCATATGCGAGCGATAAAGATGTTTGTGTTCCTGCTGTTTTTCAGCGCCATGACGGGCTGCGGTTACAACAGCATCCAGCAGAATGACGAGGCCGTCAACCGCGCCTGGGGCGACCTTGAGTCGCAGCTTCAGCGCCGGAGCGATCTTGTGCCGAATCTTGTGGCGACGGTGAAGGGTGCCGCGAATTTTGAAAAAGAGACGCTGACGGCGGTTGTTGAAGCCCGGGCGAAAGCATCGTCGGTGAAACTCACTCCAGAGATGCTCAGCGATCCGGCTGCAATGCAGAAATTCGCCGGTGCGCAGGGCGCACTCTCTTCAAGCCTTTCCCGGCTGCTGGTAACAGTGGAGAGATATCCTGAACTGAAGGCAAACCAGAACTTCAGGGATCTGCAGAACCAGCTGGAGGGTACGGAGAACCGTATCAGTGTTGCCCGTCAGCGTTATAACGGAGCGGTCGAGTCCCTGAATTTCTCGATCCGGCAGTTCCCCAATTCGTTGACCAACTCCATGCTTCTCAAGCTGAAGCCCAGAGAGTATTTCAAGGCCGATGAAGAGGCCAGGGCTCTGCCGGAGGTGAAATTCTGAGGAAGGCTGCCGTTTACATTTTTCTGCTCTGCCTGATTTTTCTCTCCGGGTCTGATACCTTGAAGGCTCTTGATGTGCCCGCCCTTTCCGGACGGGTGAATGATTACGCGGGAATGATTTCTCCCGCTGCCCGTCGGAGCATCGGGGCGGAACTTGAGCGATTTGAGGCAAAAGAGTCAACGCAGATTGTCATCCTTACCGTCCCTTCGCTTGACGGGGACTCGATGGAGGATTTTTCAATCCGTGTGGCGGAGCGTTGGAAGATAGGTCGGAAAGGATCCGACAATGGAGTGCTGCTGATAGCTGCAAGGGACGAGAGGAAGCTTCGTATCGAGGTCGGATACGGGCTTGAGGGGAGCCTGACGGATCTTACTGCAGGGCGTATTGTTGATAACGAAATGGTTCCGGCTTTCCGCGCCGGACAGATGGACGAAGGATTTGCGCGGGGTGTTGCCTCCATCATCAAGGCGGTGCATGGGGAGTACAAGGCCGGGCCGGCTGGCAAAAAGCCCCGTGGCGGGGTATCGGGGCCGCTCTTCCTGCTGATTGTCTTTTTCTTCTACTTCACCAGCTTTTTCAACCGGGGTCGTGGAGGCGGTGGGCCGTTCATCTATGGCGGCGGTGGCGGTTTTTACGGCGGCGGCGGTGGCAGCTTTGGAGGCGGCGGCGGCTTTGGTGGAGGCGGTGGTGGCTTTGGTGGCGGTGGCGCTTCGGGAAACTGGTGAGGGTGGTCAATGAAAAAAAGAGAGAATGAATGAAACACTCAGCAGCTGATTTTCTTTCAGAGGACGGCAGGCGACGGATTGAAGAACGCATCAAGGCGGCAGAGCTTCGCACTGCAGGAGAAATCGTGGTCATGGTTGCCGGTTCAAGCGCCGCGTATCCTCAGGCGGCACTCTCCGGCTCTCTTCTGCTGTCGCTGGTTCTCGCTGTTCCCGTGACGGCGCTGTACGGTACTCACGACATGTGGTTTTTCCTGGGCGTCTTTCTTCCTCTTCTCATTCTTTTTAACGAGATATTGACAAGGGTACCCTCTCTCTGCAGGCTTTTTGCTGCCAGGGAGGCCATGAGGGATGCTGTTGAACGGGCTTCGCTGGCCGCTTTTTACGCCAGGGGCATTACCCGCACGGATGGCCATACAGGTATTCTTCTCTATGTTTCAGTGCTTGAACACCGTGTCCGTGTGGTTGCCGACAAGGGCATCAACAGGAAGGTTGCTCCCGATACCTGGGATGAGCTGGTGGGAGGGATTGTGGGCGGTATACGAACCGGTGATCCCGCTGGAGCCATAGCTTCGGCAGTTGACCGTTGCGGCGGTCTGCTTGAACAGCATTTCCCCATACAGCCCGGTGACAGAAACGAGCTTGAGAACCGTGTCATTATCTGCTGAGCCCTCCCGTCCCCTGAACTATTTCGTATGACTCTCTTCTGCAGGAATGGAGTATTCGTATATTGGCGTTCATCAGGTGGCATTCTAACTTTTAACGGCAGTTCTGAACAGCTATGAAAAAAACTTCACTCTCTTCCTGGCATGAAAAGGCGGGTGCGAAAATAATTGATTTCGGTGGTTGGCTGATGCCGGTGCAGTATTCGGGAATCATGGCGGAGCATAAAGCCGTGCGCAGTGCGGCGGGCTTGTTTGATGTGTCGCACATGGGTAATTTTTATGTGAAGGGACGGCGTGCGCTTGAGTTTCTTCAGTCGGTGACCACCAATGATCTCAGCCGTACTGTTGACGGACAGGCGCAGTATACCATCATGCTGTATGAGAACGGAGGCATTGTTGATGACCTCATCATATACAGGATAGATTCCGTGACCTTTTTTCTGATTGTCAATGCGGGTAACTGTGACAAGGATTTTGCATGGCTTGAGGAGCATGCGGGTGCTTTTGAGGGGGTGCAGCTGTCAAATCATTCGGACCAGCTGTCGCTGATAGCGCTTCAGGGTCCGAAGGCTTTCAGTATCCTGTCCCGGGTGATTCCCGAGATTGATGCTGACAGACTCCCTTCATTCCATTTTCGTCAACTGCCTTTCATGGGTGCTGAGCTGATGGTTGCCCGGACGGGATATACCGGTGAAGCCGGTGTTGAGATATGCCTGCCAAACGCTCTGGCGCAGCCTCTCTGGGAGGCACTGCTTGATGCGGGCCGTGAGGATGGCCTGGTGCCTGTGGGTCTTGGTGCGCGCGATACGCTTCGTCTTGAAATGGGGTACTCTCTCTATGGACATGAAATTGATCAGGATACCAATCCGCTTGAAGCCCGGCTGAAGTGGGTTGTGAGCATGGAGAAGGGGCCTTTCATCGGGCGTGAGGCATGCAGGCAGGTTGAGCTGAATCCCCGCTTCGGTGTTGCCGGGTTCTCTCTTGAGGGGAGGGCTCTTGCGCGCCAGGGCTGCAGGGTGTTCAATGCCGACCGTCAGGAGATCGGGAAGGTGTGCAGCGGCACAATTTCTCCGACCCTTCAGGAGCCGATAGGTACTGCCAGCCTTGTCAGGGAATATCTCAAACCGGGAACTCCGGTGTTTGTTGAAATTCGCGGGTCACTGCAGCCGGGGCAGATCAGGCGGCTGCCGTTTGTCAAACCAGCGCTCCTTTGAGGGCGCCTTGCTTTTGAATTGAAAGGAGTGAATGCGTGTTGAAGAACAGTAAAAAGGAGAAGAGAGCCCCGCAGACGAAAAAAAAGGGGGGCGGAAAAATGAAACGGGAGCTGGGGGGGATTGCCCTGATGCTCATGTCGCTGTTTCTTGCGGGTGCCATACTGTCGTTTGATGCTGCTGATGCTGCGGTTTTCACCCGTCTCGACTGGTACGATATTCTGGGCAACGGCGCCCGGGATGCGGTTGACTCAATCCATTCGCCTTTCGGCCTTCTGGGTGCACGACTCTCTTCGTTTTTTGTCCGTTCCTTTCTGGGTTATCCCACCCTGCTGCTGCTGTCGGCCATATTTTTCTGGGGGCTGGAACTGTTCCGATCCAGAAGCCTGAAGCAGGCTCTCCTTTTTTTTCTCTACACTGCGCTCCTCTCTTTTGATCTGGCTGCTATGGCGGGGATGACTTCAACCCCCTACAGTGACTATTGGTCCGGCTCTATCGGACGGATGACTGCTGAGCTTGTGAAGAATGTTCTGGGTCCTCTGGGGGGGTGGGTGCTTCTTGTTGTGATTGCCGCAGTTCCATCGTTCTATCTTGGAAGAAGGCTGTTTGTGCGGTGGAAGTCCCGTCCGGATGAAGGGGAGGGCGCCGGTATTGCGGCGGCAACCGGAAACTGGCTGTCGAGGTTCCGTAAAAAAAAAGATGACGGTACCGGAGAACCGGTGAATGACGACCGGCCGTTCCGCTCCTCTTCGTCCTCATTGGCTGAGAGTACGGACCAGCCATTTGCCCCTGTTTCCGAATCGTTGGTTTCCAGCCTTCCCGATTCAGTTCCTCCTGATGCCGAGGCTCATGATGAGGGCGGTGTAAAGGTTACGGGGGGTGAGCTTGAGACCCTCATACGGCCCACTGTGAAGGAGAAAGAGGCGAACCTTGATGAACGGACCATGAAGGTGGCGACACGGGATCATGTGCCCTACCGTTTTCCCTCAATTGATCTACTGGAGAAAGGGGAGGCGGACGACGGGCAGATTGACCGGGCTTATCTTGAGGCAAGCCGCGACAGGCTGCTTGAGAAACTTGCCATCTACAAGATTGCCGTGGTACGGATTTCGATGACTGTCGGGCCCCGTGTTACTCTGTTCGAGATGGAGCTTGCCCCCGATGTGAAGGTGAGCCGGGTGCTGGCGTTGGAAAATGACCTTGCCATGGCGCTGGCCGCTCAGGGTATCCGCATTATTGCTCCCATTCCCGGTAAAAATGCCGTTGGAGTTGAAATTCCCAACAGCAAGCCAAAGACGGTCTGGCTTCGTTCTGTATTGCAGGTGGAGAAGTTCAAGAATACACGGATGACTCTCCCTATTGTGCTGGGAAGAACCATTGCCAATGAGGTCTATATTGATGACCTCGCCTCGCTGCCTCATCTTCTGATTGCCGGGGCAACCGGTTCGGGCAAGTCGGTCGGAATCAATGTGATCATTACCAGCCTGCTCTACTCCTGCAGTCCCGACAAGGTCAAGTTTCTCCTTATTGATCCGAAGCGGGTGGAGCTGTTCAATTATACGCACCTGAAAAGCCATTTTCTGGTGAAGTTCCCTGATATTGATGAACAGATCATCACCGATCCCCAGAAGGCGATCTATGCGCTGAAGTGCGTGGAGAAGGAGATGGATATGCGCTACATCACCCTGCAGGAGGCCGGGATGCGCAATATCGGGGATTACAACAAGGCTCTTCCCAAGGAGGCATTGCCATACCTGGTGGTGGTGATTGATGAGTTGGCCGACCTGATGATTACCGCCGGCAGGGAGGTTGAGGAGCCCATTACACGGCTGGCTCAGCTGGCCAGAGCAGTTGGCATCCATCTCATTCTTGCGACCCAGCGTCCCTCGGTTGATGTCATTACCGGCATCATCAAGGCGAACTTTCCTTCACGCATTGCGTTTCAGGTATCCAGCAGAATTGATTCCCGTACCATTCTTGACGGTTCGGGAGCTGAAAAACTTCTTCGAGACGGTGACATGCTCTACCATCCGGCAACGCTCCCCAAGCCGATACGGATCCAGGGCCCCTATGTCTCTTCCAAAGAGGTTGAGGCTGTCACTTCGTTCATTGGTGCACAGCATGCTCTGAAGAACATCTACATGCTCCCATCTGCGGATATGACGAGGGTGAACGGTGGCTCGTCTGCTGGTGGCAGTGTGGATACAGGGGGGCGCGATCAGCTCTTTGAGGATGCTGCCCGGCTTGTTGTGATGCATCAGCAGGGAAGTGTGTCGCTGCTGCAACGGAGGCTTCGTGTTGGATTTGGTCGGGCGGGGAGAATCATGGATCAGCTCTGCGACAATCGTATAGTCGGTCCTGCTGATGGAAGCAGGGCAAGGGAAGTCCTCATTGGCAGCGAGGAGTCCCTTGAACTGCTGCTCAACAATCTTGATCCGGAGTGAGAGGTACGGCTCAGACTGATTCCACGCGCACGATTTCAGGAATGGCTTTTTTGATTGCCTGCTCCACACCGGCTCGAAGCGTCAGGGTGCTCATGGGGCAGCTGCCGCATGCTCCAAGCAGTTTCACATCCACAACCATATCCTTGCTGATGCCCACAAGCTGGCAGTCGCCGCCATCAACCTGAAGGTAGGGGCGAACGGTTTCCAGAGCGGCAATCACCCTGTCGTAAAGTGCATCGCTGTTTGGCAGATAGTCCTTGCTGGTACTCATAGCGTCAATCCCTTATGAAATAATAGTTAGAAAAAATCGATGGACATCCTTTTGGGGAGTCAGGTAATATCCTACCTGATCCCCAAAAAAACAACCTCTCTCCTGCAGTTCGTTCCCGGGAGCTGTTTTAAGAGCAGCAGCAGGAAGACGATGGTGAGGCATTGGCAATTGAGATCTGCCGGGCTACCTCTTTTGAGGCGCTTTTGAATGCTTCGGCTGCTGATGAATCAGGTGTTCCGATGACTGCAGGGGTTCCGCTGTCACCACCCTCACCTACACTTCTGTTGATCGGGACGGAGCCGAGGAACGCCAGCCCGCGGGCTTTGGCGAAGCGTTCGCCCCCTTTCTGTCCGAACAGATAGTCCCTGCTGCCATCGGGCAGTTCGTACCAGCTCATGTTTTCAATCACGCCGAGGATTGGAACATTCACCTTCGCGAACATGTTGACCGCCTTGGATACATCGGCAAGTGCCACATCCTGCGGAGTGGTGACAATGACGGCTCCGGTAAGGGGGATGGTCTGTGCAAGAGTGAGCTGGATGTCGCCGGTTCCGGGAGGAAGATCAAAAATCAGGTAGTCGAGTTCGCCCCAGGCAACTTCCGTAATGAACTGCTTTATGGCACTTGAGGCCATAGGGCCGCGCCAGATGAGTGCCGTGTCGGTTTCAACAAGGAACCCGATGGACATGAGTTTTACACCGTATTTCTCAAGGGGCTGAAGCATCTTTTCAACCACCTTCGGTTGCTCGGAGTGGAGTCCGAACATTGTGGGAATGCTGGGGCCGTAAAGGTCCGCGTCAACAAGGCCGACTGATGCGCCGGTTGCGGCAAGGCTGACAGCAAGGTTGACGGCAACGGTCGATTTGCCGACTCCGCCTTTTCCTGAAGCAACAGCAATGATGTTTTTGACCTCTTTCAGGGGTCGTTCCTCTTGTCCTCCGCACTGGCCTCCGCTGCACTGGTGTCCGCCTTCATGGTGATGGTCATCGTGACCATGGCTGCAGCCGCTGGTGACTTCGGCCGTCATCTCAACATCAATCCGTTCTGCAGCGGGCAGTTCCGCCCTGATTGCGTCAATGCAGGACTGGCGTATTTCGTCTTTCAGCGGGCAGGCGGGAGTGGTCAGCACTACCTGGAAAGAGATGTCTCCGCCTTCTGTTACGGAGATGCCGCGGATCATTCCGAGGCTTACCAGATCTTTTTTGAGGTCGGGATCAAGAACGGTTGAGAGGGCTTTGAGAATCTGATGCTCATCTATTGTTGCCATGGTGCTGTGCTGGGTAAAAATGTTGCGGAAAGTTCCGGTCTGGTTATTTCTGGAGGAAGCGGAGCGAAATGGTTACCCCTTTGAGGTCGAATTTTTCACGAAGCCTGTTTTCCAGAAACTTCCGGAAATTAGTCTGGACAAGCTCCGGATTATTACAGAAAAATGCAAATACCGGCCAGGCGGCCTGAATCTGTGTCATGTATTTTATTTTCAGCTCCGTTCCGCCTTTAGATGAGGGAGGGTTTGCGGCAAGCGCCTCTTCAAGGAAACGGTTGAGCGCGCTGGTGCTGATTTTTCTGGCCCTGTTGTCGCGGATTTCACGGGCGGTGTCAATGGCCCGGTAGAGGTTCTTTTTTGTCAGGGCCGAGATGAAGAGTACCGGAACATAGGCGAGGTTGCCCATGTGCGAGCGGAGTGTGTCTTCGTACTGCTTGCTGGTTTTGGAGTCTTTTTCAATCAGGTCCCATTTGTTGACGAGGAGAAGCACGGCCCTTTTTCTCTCGGTGGCCATGTTGATGATTTTCAGGTCCTGCTTCTCTATGCCGGGGCCGGCATCAATCATCACCATGACGACCTCGCATCGTTCTATGGCTTTCTCGCTGCGCAGGGAGCTGTAGTATTCTATGCCGGCGCTGATTTTGGTGCGTTTTCTCAGCCCCGCCGTATCAATAAGGAGGAAATCCTGCTGGTTTCGTGTGAATCGGGTATCAATTGCGTCACGGGTGGTTCCCGGAATGTCGGAAACAATCTGGCGATTGTTGCCGAGAAGGGCATTGACAAAACTTGATTTCCCGACATTCGGCCGACCGACAACCGCAAGGCGGATAGCTCCGTCCTCTTCCTGGTCTGCGTCTGACTCGGGCATTTCAAGAAGAATGGCATCGAGCAGATCGGCAACGCCGCTGCCGTCTTTTGCCGATATGCACCAGGGCTCGGTATAGCCGGTGCTGACAAAGGATGCGGCCTCATAGGCAAGTTGCGGGGATTCAACCTTGTTGACAGCAAAGAAGACTGGTTTGTGGCTGAAGCGCTGCCGCAGCACTTTTGCAAGTTCCAGATCGTCATAGGAAAGGCCGGCGCGGGCGTCGGCAACAAAGACAACAATGTCGGCATCGTTGATGGCCGTCATTGTCTGTTCGAGCATGGCGTTGCTGATGACGCCGTCTTCAGGGGCATATCCTCCGGTATCCATCAGACGGAAGGCCCGGCCCTGCCAGAACCCTTCGGAAATATGGCGGTCGCGGGTGACACCGGGAGTGCTGTCGACAATGGCTGCACGCTCCCTGAGTATGCGGTTGAAAAGGGTTGATTTTCCTACATTCGGACGGCCAACCAGGGCAATGAGAGGTTTCATGGAAAGAGGTGTGAAGATGGAGATTCTCGCTCCCGGGAAATTCCTCAGGACGGAATGGTATAATTTGTAGAATTAAGTGAATTAATTTACATTGATAAACTTTATTTTTCGGAAAAGTCCAGTTAATCCATTGTTACAACACGAGCATGAGCAAGACGCTAAGTTTTAAAACATATTCGGCAAAGCCAGGTGATGTCGAACGGAAGTGGTATGTCGTAGATGCCGAAGGCCAGATTTTGGGCAGAATGGCTGCTGAAATCGCAAAGGTCCTCAGGGGCAAGCACAAGCCTGAATTCACTCCCCACATCGATACCGGCGACTTCATTGTGGTGACCAATGCGGAAAAAGTTGCGCTCTCAGGCAAGAAGCTTGATGCCAAGGCTTATTTTTCGCACTCCCAGTATCCTGGCGGCGTGAAGTTCAACCATGTCAAGGATCTGCTCCGCAAAAAGCCGGAAAAAGTCATTGAGCATGCTGTATGGGGAATGCTTCCTCACAACAATCTCGGCCGTCAGCTTTTCAAGAAGCTGAAGGTGTATCCTGGCGCGACGCATCCGCATGAATCGCAGTCGCCTATTGAAATGAAGGTAAATTAAAATCATATAACGCAAGAGGGAATGAAAGAGGTTATCGATACCGTAGGACGCCGTAAGACCTCGGTGGCAAGAGTGTTCATGACGCCGGGAAAAGGGCGTGTCATCATCAACAAGCTGCCGGCTGAAGAGTATTTCAAAGACGAGGTCAAGTGCCGTGTGGCTCTTCGTCCGCTGGTTCTTGCAGAAAAGACCGAGGACTTTGATATTAAAGTGAATGTGCATGGCGGCGGTATCAGCGGCCAGTCGGGCGCTGTCAGTCTTGCTATTGCACGGGCTCTTGCGGAGACCGATGATTCGGTTCGTGCCGTTTTCAAGGCGGAACGCCTGCTTACCCGTGATCCGCGGATGGTTGAGCGCAAGAAGTTCGGCCGCAAGAAGGCCCGCAAGTCGTTCCAGTTCTCCAAACGCTGATATTTGCGTTTCATCGCTTTTTCAGGACAACATCACTCATATCGTGCTGTTCCGGGGAGGTTCCCCCAAGAGAGTTTTCCGGTAGTGTCCGGCGCCCTGCGCCGGATTCCGGGAGGCAGGCATGATAGAAGAATCAACTAAACAGAAGGAAAATCACTATGTCGTACTTTCAGCTTGAAGACATGCTCCGCGCCGGAGTCCATTTCGGACACCTTGCCCGCCGCTGGAGCCCGAAAATGAAGCCTTACATTTTCATGGAGAAGAACGGTGTCCACATCATCGATCTCCAGAAAACCCTTGTTCTTGCAGACAATGCGCTCAACGCACTTGATGCCATAGCCCAGACCGGGCGGGAAATCATGTTTGTCGGCACCAAGAAACAGGCAAAAAATATTATTGCAGCAGAGGCCGAACGGGCCGGAATGCCTTATGTCTGCGAGCGCTGGCTCGGGGGCATGCTGACCAACTTCTCCACCATCCGCCAGAGCATTCGCCGCATGAATGCCATTGACCGTATGGAGACGGATGGTACCTATGACATGATCACCAAGAAAGAGCGTCTCATGCTCGGCCGTGAGCGCGAAAAGCTCATGAGGATTCTGGGCGGCATTGCCACCATGACCAGGATTCCCGCTGCCCTGTTCATTGTCGATATCAAAAAAGAGCATATTGCCATCAAGGAGGCCCGCTCGCTGGGTATTCCCATCTTCGCTATGGTTGATACCAACTGCGATCCCGATCTGGTGGATTATGTCATTCCTGCAAACGATGACGCCATCCGCTCCATACAGCTTATGGTCAAGGCTGTCGCCGACACTATTGTCAATGCCCGCGCATTGAAGGTGGAGCAGGAGGTTCTGGCAAAGATGGATGAGGCAGATGGCAGCGAGGCTGAGCCTGAGGACCCTGCAGCGCCCGAATCCGCCGAGTAACTGTAACCAAATTAAAACTGAAGCGAAAGAAAAAGCAATGAGTCAGATTTCAGCAAAGGATGTAAAAGATCTCCGCGATACGACGGGCGTTGGGATGATGGACTGCAAAAAGGCCCTTGAGGAAACAGGGGGCGATATGCAGAAAGCCGTTGAGTATCTACGAAAAAAAGGCGCTGCGCTTGCCGCAAAAAGAGCGGAGAAAGATGCCAGTGAGGGAATGATATGTATCAAGGTGGCGGAAGACCGCAAGGCCGGAGTTATTCTTGAGCTGAACTGTGAGACTGATTTTGTTGCACGGGGCGAGGTGTTTACCGGGTTTGCCGGTGCTCTCGGCCAGTTGGCTCTTGAGGGTTCGGCAGCTTCTGCCGGGGCTCTTCTCGGAATGACACTTTCCGCTGAATTCGGCGGGGAGAAGGTTGAGGATGCAATCAAAACCATGACCGGAAAACTTGGCGAGAAGATTGAGCTGAAGCGTCTTGTTTTTTGTGACGCCGCTGATGGTCTTGTTGAGGCTTATGTTCATCCGGGAGCGCAGCTTGGCGCAATCATCCATATAGCTTCTGCTCAGCCGGACAGTGCAAGGGAGCTTGCCCGCGATCTTGCCATGCAGGTGGCTGCGGCTGCACCGATTGTTGTTGACCGTTCAGCAGTTCCGGAGGAACTGATTGCAAAAGAGTCCGACATCTATCGCCAGCAGGCGCTGAGCCAGGGCAAGAAGGAAGAGTTTGTTGACAGGATTGTCCAGGGCCGTATTGAAAAGTACTATCAGGAGGTGGTGCTTACTGAGCAGGCTTTCATAAAAGTCAATAATATGAAGGTTTCGGATGTTCTCGGCGAGTTCCGCAAGCAGCATGAGGCTGCGGTGGAGATCAGGGAATTTGTCCGCTATCAGTTGGGAGAGTAAAGAAAAAAAGCCCCGTGTATCGGGGCTTTTTTTTCGTTCAATAATATTTTCTCACGGAGGATACGACTATGCTGCAATACAAGCGCGTCTTGCTGAAACTCAGTGGCGAGGCTCTGGCGGGAGAGGACGGGTATGGCATCAACAGCCAGATGCTTGAGCGATATGCCGAGGAGGTCAAGGAGGCCCGTGCTATGGGTGCTGAAATAGCCCTCGTGATTGGTGGTGGAAATATCTTTCGCGGCGTTTCCGATGCGGCACGCAATATGGACAGGGTTCAGGCTGATTACATGGGAATGCTTGCAACTGTGATCAATTCCATTGCTTTTCAGGATGCCCTTGAACGGCAGGGTGTGTATACCCGGCTGCAGACCGCAATCAAAATGGAGGAGATGGCCGAGCCGTTCATTCGGAGACGGGCTATCCGGCATCTGGAAAAGGGGAGGGTTGTCATTTTCGGTGCAGGAACCGGTAACCCCTATTTCACTACCGATACGGCGGCTTCACTGCGGGCCATTGAAATTGAGGCTGATGTCATTGTGAAAGGGACCCGGGTTGATGGTATCTATGACTCCGACCCTGAGGAAAATCCGGGTGCAGAGTTTTTTTCCCGGATCTCCTACATTGATGTGATACGCAAGAACCTTCGCGTCATGGATATGACGGCCATTACGCTCTGCCGGGAGAATATTCTGCCAATCGTAGTCATGAACATGAATGAGCGGGGAAATCTGACCAGGCTGATCAGCGGCGAGAAGGTCGGCTCACTGGTTCATCCGTAATCCGCTTCATCGTCTGGCGGAGGTTCCTCTTCAGTCATCTCTTCACCCAGGCGCAATGTTGCCTGCTGAATCTCCTGCCAGCCAAACCCCCGGTTGCGCAGGAAGATTTCAAGTTTCTTTTTGCGCACTGAAGGCGTGAAGCGCAAAAGGGCAGTCATTTTCTTTTCTGCTGCAAGCACCGCCCCCTGCATGCCGTCATAGCTTTTGATCACCTCATCAATGACATCGTCAGCAACGCCTTTTTTACGGAGTTCGGCCTTCAGTTTCATGCTCCCTGCCGGTCTGCGTTTCAGCCGTCCTCTGATGAACTCTTCACTGAATGCACGGTCGTCAAGCACCCCTCTTTCCTTCAGCTTTTCCAGTACCTCCGCTGTGCCATTTTCCGGGCAGTTTTTTGAGAGGAGCTTCCTTTCAAGTTCGGCAATGCTGTGGTTGCGCAGACCAAGCAGTTTGAGTGCCAGCATCATTGTTTCGCCGGGTGTCGGCGGCTGTTTTACGGCTGTTTTCTCTGATTTCATTATGCTTTGAACAGTCTGGAGGTACATGGGTGTTGGTCGGCAACTCCTATGGGTAATGTAGAAGAATTATGGAATTTCGTATATTGAAAGCTGTAACTCTTTTTGCTGTCGTCGTTCACCAGGGCACGGTCGGATTCTTTAAAGTAGCGCTTGAAAGAAGAGCGTCATAATGACATTGCACAATGCGGAATTTATGGAATGAGAGGGATTTTGAAGCATCACTTGCAGGACAGCAAATAGACGGGAAGACTCCCCGTGAGCTTCTGGAAGTGGTGTATGCATCGAGACTTCTTGGTCGTGAGAATTCCCTTGTAATGCATGGTGGTGGCAACACTTCAGTGAAGTGCGAACTTGGTGATATTATCGGCAACAGGGTGAATGTGATTTTCATCAAGGCGAGCGGAGTTGACCTTGCCGGCGTCGATTCACACGATTTCACCCCCGTACGAATTGACCCCATGCAGAGACTTCAGCATCTCTACGCAACTGGAGAACGGCGCAGTATTGAGGATGTGCGGCGGTTTTCCACCCGGGAGTTCAAGAACTTTCTCTATCTGAATCTCTTCGATCTTACCGATCACATGGTGAGCCAGGCTCTGAGCCCGTCGATTGAGACACTTCTTCATGCGTTTCTTCCCCATCGGTTCATTCTCCATACTCATTCAATGGCGTTGCTTACCCTTTCCAATCAGCCTGATGGAGAGGAACTCTGCAACAGTGCCCTGGACGGGAATTTCGGTTCTGTGCCATACGCCAAACCGGGTCTTGAGCTTGCCAATTCAGCAGCAGCAGCCTATCAGCATGACCCTTCCATTGCCGGGCTGGTGCTTCATAAACATGGGCTGGTTACTTTCGGGGAGAGTGCGCGGGAGGCTTACGACCGTATGATTGATGCGGTGACTGCTCTTGAGTCGCGTATTGCTGCAGCGCCCGAGAAGAGAATGGAGTCTGTGCGGCTTCCATCAGAACTTCTTTCTATGGAGGATGCTGCTCCCATTATCAGGGGTGCCTGCGTGCTTGAATGCACTCCCGGTTCGAAGGACTATGATCAGTTCATTCTGGATTTCCGGACATCACCCGAAATTCTCACTTATGTCAACTGCGCCAACCTTGTGGAACTTTCCCGCAGGGGCGCCATGACGCCGGATTTCATTGTTCGCTCCAAGCATTGGCCGCTGGTGGTTCCCGCTCCGGACGCTGCTGATCCTGCAGGATTCAAGGCTTCGGTTCATAAGGCTGTAGAAGCCTACGCTACTGAGTATGCAGACTATTTTGCCGCCGGGAAAGCGGCTGTCGGTACAGATGTTTCCATGCTCGACCCTGTTCCGCGAGTGGTTCTGGTTCCCGGACTGGGTCTTTTCGGGCTCGGCAGGACGGCCCGTTCCGCTGCTGTGAATGCTGATATTGCGGCTGCCAGTGCAAGCGCCATTCTTGATGCTGAGTCTGTTGGCTCATTTGAGTCCATCACGGACGGGGAGGCGTTTGCCATTGAGTACTGGGAGATGGAGCAGGCGAAGATGCAGAAAGTCCGCCATGGTGAATTTGCCGGAAAGGTTGTACTGGTGAGCGGAGGTGCCGGCGGTATCGGGCTTGCCACTGCCAGGGCATTCCGGGAGAGAGGGGCTGAAATTGTGCTGCTCGATCTCCATCAGGATGCGCTTGATGGTGCTGCGGAGGAACTTGGCGGCGGGGTTCTCGCAATGACCTGCGATGTCACCCGGCGCAGTGATGTGCGTGCAGCCTTTGAGGGGGCCTGCCGTCGTTTTGGCGGGGTGGATATCATTGTTTCCAATGTGGGTGCTGCATTGCAGGGGCGTATCGGTGAGGTTTCCGATGAGGTGCTCCGCAAAAGTTTTGAGCTGAATTTCTTTTCGCACCAGTCTATGGCGCAGGAGGCGGTCAGGGTCATGAAGCTTCAGGGATCCGGGGGGGTGTTGCTGTTCAATGTTTCCAAACAGGCAGTAAACCCCGGGCCCGATTTCGGACCCTATGGTCTGCCGAAAGCGGCAACAATGTTTCTTGTCCGGCAGTATGCCCTTGACCATGGACGGGACGGCATCCGTGCAAACGGCATTAATGCTGATCGCATCCGCAGCGGCCTTTTGACCGCCGAAATGATTGATGCGCGCTCAAAGGCCCGTGGCCTGAGTGAAAAAGAGTATATGGCGGGCAATCTTCTGCAGCTGGAGGTGACCGCTGAAGATGTGGCAGAGGCCTTTGTGCATCTGGCGCTTGAAAAGAGGACGACAGGTGCCATTACGACGGTGGACGGCGGCAACATTGCGGCCGCTCTGCGGTGAGCATCAATGGCAGGTGTCCAGGAGAGAGTGTGTGAGATAGTGACAATACAACCCGAAACAGGAGGAGCGCAACATGGCTGAGTATGACAAGGACAAACAGGCCAAGGATTATTATACCGACATTCCGGTCAACACCCACGGATTCTTTCTGAAGGGTGCTCACTCTCTTGATTGGGGAATGAAAAACCGCCTTTCACGGATTTTCCGTCCGGATACGGGCAAAACGGTCATGTTCGCAATTGATCATGGTTATTTTCAGGGACCGACCACCGGCCTGGAACGCCCGGATGTGAATATTGTTCCCCTCATGCCGCATGCAGATGCAATCATGCTGACCCGCGGTATTCTCCGTACAACGGTTCCTCCTTCCCTCAATAAGGCGGTCGTGATGCGCTGCAGCGGCGGCCCGAGCATTCTCAAAGAACTTTCCGACGAGGAACTTGCCGTTGATATTGAAGATGCAATCAGGATGAATGTTTCCGCCATTACCCTCCAGGTCTTCATTGGCGGGGAGTTTGAGACCCGTTCCATACACAATATGACCAAGCTGATTGATATGGGTCTTCGTTACGGCATACCCACCATGGCGGTTACCGCCGTTGGCAAGGACATGGTCCGCGATGCGAAGTACTTCCGTCTTGCCTGCCGGATTTCCGCAGAGCTTGGCGCACAGATTGTGAAGACCTATTATGTGCCCGAAGATTTTGAGACCATTGTGGCTTCATGTCCGGTCCCGATTGTTATGGCGGGCGGCAAGAAACTGCCGGAACAGGAGGCTCTCACNATGTCGTGGAAGGCCATTCAGGAAGGCGCATCAGGTGTGGATATGGGCCGCAACATTTTCCAGAGCGATGCTCCGCTGGCCATGATGAAGGCTGTCAATAAGGTGGTGCATGAGGGTCTGAACCCTTCAGAGGCATATGAGTATTTCAGTTCCATCAGGGCGGATGGGTGAAGAAGTGCACTGAATTTTATTAATGCCAATCCCGAACAGTCCGGTTGCGGTACTGTTCGGGGTGATGATACTGTTTTATGAACACAACGGATGTCAAGGGTTTTTTTGCCTCCAGAGAGCAGCTTGAGATGGCTGATTACCTGACGCTGGAGTATTATGTGGAGTGTGTGGGAAATATTGACACCGCGCTCGCGCATTTCTGCAGTGAGCAGTCAACGGCACAGTGGAGCCGGATAGGGTATGATGAGGATTTCAGGGTGCGATTCGGTGCGAAGGTGATTGATCTTCAGATTCTTGGCGAACGGGAACAGCTCAGTTATCCGGTGACACACTCGGAGCAGGGGACGATTCATGCCTGCCGTGTAACTATTGCCCATCCGCACCGGAATTTCGGGCCGAAACTTCCCAATCTCCTGACTGCGGTTTGTGGTGAGGGGGTGTTCTTCACTCCAGGTGTGCCCATTGTCAAGCTTCTTGACATCTCATTTCCTGAATCCTATCTCCGGGAGTTCGACGGACCGAAATTCGGTATCGAGGGAATCCGTGATCTGCTTCAGGCTTATGACCGTCCGATCTTTTTGGGTGTGGTAAAGCCCAATATCGGGTTGAGCCCGGAGCATTTCGCCCACATTGCCGAAGAGAGCTGGATGGGTGGGCTGGATATTGCCAAAGATGACGAAATGCTTGCCGATGTTGAGTGGTCAACGCTTGCCGAGAGGTCGCGCCAGCTGGGTATTGCCCGCCAAAGGGCTGAAAAGGCCACGGGCGAACCCAAGGTGTATCTGGCCAACATTACCGATGAGGTTGACCGGATGAAGGAGCAGCATGATGTTGCCGTCAGAAATGGCGCCAATGCGCTTCTGGTCAACGCTCTGCCGGTTGGGCTGAGTGCCGTCAGGATGCTTGCAAAGTATACGCAGGTTCCTCTGATCGGCCATTTTCCCTTCATTGCTGCTTTCAGCCGGATGGAGAACTATGGGATTCACTCACGGGTGATGACCAAGCTGCAGCGGCTTGCGGGGCTTGATTCCATCATTATGCCGGGATTCGGGAGCCGGATGATGACCCCTGAGGAGGAGGTGAAGGAGAATATTGCCGAGTGTCTTCAGGAGTTCGGCCATATCCGCCGCTCTCTGCCTGTTCCGGGCGGGAGTGATTCCGCTTTGACGCTGGAGACGGTATATCGCAAGGTTGGATCGGTCGATTTCGGATTTGTTCCCGGACGGGGAATTTTCGGACATCCTCTTGGTCCGAAAGCTGGAGCCGCCAGTATCCGTCAGTCATGGGAGGCCATTGAGCAGGGAACTTCTCTTGAAGCATACGCAGTTGGACGGCCTGAACTTGAGGCTATGCTTCCGTCGGGAAACGGAGGCAATGGGAAGGCTTGAGGGAAAGGTAGCCATCATCACCGGTTCGTCGCGCGGGATTGGCAACGCCATTGCCCATGCGTTTGTTTCCGAGGGTGCGAAGGTTGTGGTGACTTCATCATCCGGCACAAATGTAGCGGATGCAGTTGCGGGCTTTCCACCGGGGTCGGTGCATGGCCGGGTGTGTGATGTTCTCTCTTTGGGAGAAGTGCAGGCACTTGTTGCAGAGAGCGCCGAATGTTTCGGGAAAGTTGACTGCTTCATCAACAATGCGGGGATTTCCGACCCTTTCTGCGCTCTTGCAGAAAGCGANCCGGACGCATGGGGCAGGGTGATTGATACCAATATCAAGGGGACATACAACGGCAGCCGTGCGGCTATCTGTTATTTCCTCCGCGAGAACCCGCACGGCAAGCTCATCAATATGGCGGGTTCGGGGACAGACAGCGGTTCGAATACTCCATGGATAAGCGCCTACGGAACAACCAAGGCGGCAATTGCCCGTTTTACGCATGCCGTTGCAGCCGAATATCGCCATACACCACTCTCCGTGATGCTGCTGCATCCCGGCCTTGTCCGCACCGCCATGGTCAGTACGGAAAACCCCACCCCGGAATTGCAGAAGCAGCTTGCTTCGTTCAATACAATCCTCGACATTTTTGCCCAGCCCCCCTCTGTGGCAGCTGGACTTGCCGTCCGGATGGCTTCCGGGTGGAGCGACGGAAAAACAGATATCTATCTTTCAGCGCTCAGCGGAATGAGAAAAAAAAGGTTGCTCCTGACCTTTCCCTTCCGTAAAATATTCAACAGGATAGACCGTCAAACATATTAACCGGACATGGGCCGTTTCATGCTGAAAACCGTTGTATCAAGGGCGCTCTCTCTGGCTTTGCTGCTCCTCTCGCTCAGTGGGTGTTACAGCCTGGGCGGAGGCTCTCTTCCTGAACATGTGAAAACCGTTGCAGTTCCGGTTTTTGCAGGCGGTTCAGGGTATGGCAATGATCTCAACAGGGCAGTGACGAATAAAATTGAAGCCGCCACTCCGCTTCAGATAACCTCATCCATTGCCCGGGCGGATGCTCTGCTGGAGTGCTCCATAACCACCTGGTCGGACAGTTCAAGCCAGCTTTCGGTTGATACGGAACGGGCCATCACCAACAGGATTACGATAGGGGTGCGGGCTTCCATGGATGACAGGGTGGAGAAAAAACAGATGTTTTCGCAGTCGTTTGTTGCTTTTGCCGATTACACCGTGGGTGACTATCTTGGCCAGCAGGAGGCCATACGGGTCTGTATGGAGCGTATCGCCGATGAAATTATTGATGCGATCGTATCTGGATGGTGAATTTAACGGAGGGACTCATGGGTTCCATGAAAGATGTTGACTATCGCCTTCAGCTTGTGAGGGGATTTCTTGAGGAGGCCAGGCAGGATTTTGCCGGGGGACGCTGGCGCGCAGCTGTTTCAGGCTCGGTGCTTGCAGTTGAGAATGCGGGGGTAGGGGTGCTGATGCTTTTTGGTGTTGCGCCGACCACGCACAGGCCGGGAGAGCATCTGACGAGGCTGATGGGCGAGGGAACCCTTTCAGCCGAGGTTGCCGGAATGATCGGGCAGCTTCTGCCCTTGTTTGAACGGCATGGTTCCCATCAGAAGATGCTGTCGAAATATGGTGATGAAGAGGGCTACCGGCTTCCCTGGGATATTTTTGGAGAGGAGGACGCGCGTGAGGCGTTTGCATCAGCAGAGACGGCCATGCGCATTGCGTCTGACATAGCCGCAGTGATCTCTTCTTCTGGCGGAAAAGCGTAGAGCTGAATTATTTTTGTATATTGATAAAAACTATCCGTAAGGGTGCCCCGCCCATGTCGGTACTTTGACGGAACGAACATTGAGGCACCATGAAAGGCATTATTCTGGCCGGAGGTTCCGGTACAAGGCTCTATCCTGTTACGAGGGGCATTTCAAAGCAGCTCCTTCCCGTCTACGACAAACCGATGATATACTATCCACTGACCACCCTCATGCTTGCGGGAATCAGGGATATTCTCATCATCACGACTCCTGAAGACCAGCCATCATTCCGGAAACTGCTCGGCGACGGCAGTGACTGGGGAATCTCTCTCTCCTACACGATTCAGCCATCTCCCGACGGCCTTGCGCAGGCGTTCATTCTTGGCGAGGAGTTCCTCGGCGGTGAGGATGTGGCTCTGATTCTTGGGGACAACATCTTTTTCGGCTACGCTTTCACTCCTATGCTTGATCTTGCAGTCCGGACGGTTCGTGAGCAGCGGAAGGCGACAATTTTCGGTTATGCCGTCAGTGACCCGGAACGGTACGGTGTCGCTGAAATTGATGGTGAGGGCAATGTGCTCTCCATTGTGGAAAAGCCTGAGAACCCGAAGTCCGACTATGCGGTTGTGGGGCTGTATTTTTATCCCAATGATGTGGTTGAGGTTGCCCGCAATGTCCGCCCTTCAGCGAGGGGTGAACTTGAAATTACAAGCGTGAACGAACGCTATCTGGAGGCCGGCCGATTGAAATGCTCCATGCTTGGCAGGGGGTTTGCATGGCTTGATACCGGAACGCACGAGTCGTTTCAGGAGGCCGGCAATTTCATTCAGACGGTTGAGAAACGCCAGGGGCTCAAGATTGCATGCCCTGAAGAGATTGCCTGGCGCAATGGCTGGATAGGCGATGAGGATCTGCTGCGGCTTGCCGTGCCGCTTTTGAAAAGTCAGTATGGAGAGTATCTGAAACGCCTTCCCTCCAGGCGCTGAAAGCGGGTTGCGATCTCCTCTTTCTGAAAGAATCTGAACACTGTAAGTTTTGTCACAGTATGCGTGTAACGAGTACCGCCATTCCTGATGTTCTGGAGTTTGAGCCGGATGTTCTGGGCGATGAACGGGGATATTTTTTTGAATCCTTTCGCCGTGACCTGATTGAAGAGCATATCGGACGGGTTGATTTCGTCCAGGACAATGAGTCGAAGTCATCCCGCGGTGTTCTTCGGGGGCTCCACTTTCAGCGGCCGCCCCATACCCAGTCGAAGCTGGTCCGGGTTGTGCGGGGCAGGGTGCTTGATGTTGCCGTGGACATCCGGCGGGGATCGCCCTGGTATGGCCGGTATGTTGCCTGTGAGCTGGACGGTGAGCGTAAAAACGAGCTCTGGGTTCCCAAAGGGTTTGCCCATGGGTTTGTGGTTCTCTCTGATGAAGCGGTTTTTTCCTACAAGTGCGACAGCTACTATCAGCCCTCTTCTGAGGGGGGGCTTCTCTGGAACGACCCGGCTCTTGGCATTGACTGGCGGCTTGAGGAGACGGATATCCGTGTTTCAGGAAAGGACGGCGGACTTCCGGGTTTTTCGGGCATCGAAGATTTTCCATACAGTGAGTACAACGCTGAATCAGTCTACCGCCGATGAACATTCTTGTGACAGGCAGCAATGGCCAGCTTGGCCGTGAGCTTCAGGAGCTTTCCCGCCTGATTCCTGCGCATCGTTTCTTCTTTCATGACTTGCAGGAGCTTGATATAACAGAGAGTTCGGCTGTCATGTCGGCTGTTGCCAGGTGCCAGCCCTCGGTGCTCATCAATGCGGCTGCATATACTGCAGTTGACAGGGCGGAGAGGGATCCTGAATCAGCATTCCGTGTCAACCGCAACGGTGCCGGTGTTCTTGCCTCCGCCTGTAGGGAGGCCGGAGTACTCCTGCTTCATGTCTCTACCGACTATGTGTTTGAGGGAAACCGGCCGACACCCTACAGTGAAAGCGATTCCCCCTCACCTTCAAGCGTCTACGGCCGTTCAAAGCTTCAGGGGGAGCAGTTGATTGGTGAAATCGACCCTTCCCACATCATTGTGCGTACCTCCTGGCTCTACTCCCCTTATGGTGCCAATTTTGTGAAAACCATGCTGCGTCTCGGGGCTGAAAAGAGCGAGCTGCAGGTGGTGTTCGACCAGACCGGCACGCCGACCTCTGCGGCTGACCTTGCCGGAGCCCTTCTGGAGATTGCAGGTCACCACGACCCTTCCCGTCATTATCGCCAGACCTATCATTACAGCAATGAGGGAACCGCTTCATGGTATGATTTTGCATGTGCCGTGATGGAGCTCTCGGGGCTGGAGTGCCGCATCCTGCCTGTTGACAGTTCCTGTTACCCTCAGGAGGCGCCCAGACCATCCTACAGCGTGCTTGACAAGAGTGCCATCAAGAGGGACTGGGGTATCCGGATTCCTTACTGGCGCGACTCGCTTGCAGCAATGCTCAGCAACCAATCCTAACTGAAAAGAACCATGCATCTGCTTGTTACCGGTGGAGCCGGCTTTATTGGATCACATGTCATCCGTCATTTTCTCGGGGCTCATGGCGACTGCCGGGTGACCAACCTCGACAGCCTTACCTATGCGGGCAACCTTGCCAATCTTCGTGATGTTGAGGATGATGACCGGTACCGTTTTGTCAGGGGCGACATTACCGACGGGGAGTTTCTTATGCAGCTGTTTGCCGAAACCCGTTTTGACGGGGTGATTCATCTGGCAGCCGAATCGCATGTAGACCGCTCCATTGCCAATCCGACAGCGTTTGTCCAGACCAATGTGCTTGGCACGGTGAACCTGCTCAATGCAGCCAGGGCCTCCTGGGAGAAAGACTTTTCCGGTCGTCTGTTTTACCATGTGTCCACCGACGAGGTCTATGGTTCCCTTCCTGCCGGAGACGGGCTTTTCACTGAAGAGAGCCCCTATGATCCGCACAGTCCCTATTCAGCCTCAAAAGCCTCTTCGGACCATTGTGTAAGGGCCTATCACGACACCTACGGTCTGCCGGTGGTCATCAGTAATTGCTCGAACAATTACGGGCCGTTCCAGTTCCCTGAAAAGCTCATCCCGCTGTTCATCAACAATATTCAGCTCGGAAAGCCGCTGCCGCTCTACGGGAAGGGGGAGAATGTCCGTGACTGGCTCTGGGTTGAAGACCATGCACGGGCCATTGACACCATTTACCATCATGGGAAGATTGGCGAAACCTACAATATCGGAGGCCATAATGAGTGGAGCAACATCAGTCTTGTCCGTCTGCTCTGCCGTATCATGGATGAGCGGCTCGGTCGGGATGAGGGTTCCTCCGAGAAACTGATTTCGTTTGTCACTGATCGTGCTGGACATGACCTTCGCTATGCAATTGACGCTTCAAAGCTGAAGCGCGAGCTGGGCTGGGTCCCCTCGATTACTTTTGAAGAGGGTATCAGAGAGACGGTTGACTGGTATCTTTCAAACGGAGAATGGCTTGAGGAGGTGACTTCAGGAGCCTATCAGGATTATTATGATGCCCATTACGGGAAACGATGAAATTCTAAACGGATTCGCATGAACATTCTTGTCATCGGCGGGGCGGGCTACATCGGCAGCCATGTTGTGCGCGAGTTTCTTGACCGGGGCTACGGGGTGACGGTTTTTGACAATCTGCGGACAGGGCTGAGGGAGAACCTGTTCAGTGAGGCCCGTTTTGTTCATGGCGACATTCTCCACTCCGGGCAGCTCAGAGAGGTTATGGCCGGGGGTTTTGACGGGTGCGTCCATCTGGCGGCCCTGAAGGCGGCGGGTCAGTCCATGCTGCAGCCGGAAGCCTATGCGGAGGCCAATCTGAAGGGAACTATCAATATTCTCAATCAGGCCTCAATGGCCGGCATCCGGGCGCTTGTTTTTTCATCGTCGGCGGCGGTGTACGGGAGTCCGCAGTATCTGCCCATTGACGAGGAGCATCCGAAGGAGCCGGAGAATTTCTATGGCTTCACCAAGCTGGAGATTGAGCGGCTGCTTGATTGGTTCGACCGGCTTCGGGGGCTTCGCTATGGGGCGATCCGCTATTTCAATGCCGCCGGGTATGATACCCGCGGTCGTATCGGAGGTCTGGAGATGAACCCCGAGAACCTGCTGCCTATCGTGATGGAAGTGGCATCGGGGATGCGGGAGAAGCTCTCTGTTTTCGGTGACGATTATCCAACGAGGGATGGAAGCTGCATCCGCGATTATGTCCATGTCAGTGATCTGGCTGCTGCCCATGTCAAGGCGTTCGAGTACATGCGTGAGCATGACCGGAGCCTCTCGGTGAATCTGGGCAGCGAAACGGGTGTTTCGGTACTGGAGATGGTTGACCGGGTCCGTGCCCTTACCGGAAAACCGGTGCCTGCAGTGATGACAGGCCGGCGGGCGGGTGATCCTGCCGAGCTTGTTGCCTCATCGTCCCGTGCCCGGGAATTGCTGGGCTGGGAGCCTTCGTTCAGCGATCTTGACACTCTGATTTCGTCAACATGGAAAATGTACCAGCGCCAATGATCATTCCTGTTATACTGAGCGGCGGTTCGGGTTCACGGCTCTGGCCGCTTTCACGGGCCCTCTACCCGAAACAGCTGCTGCCTCTCTGCGGAGAGAATACCATGCTTCAGGATACCGCTCTGCGCCTGAAGGAGCTTCCCGATGTGGGACCGCTCTACTGTGTCTGCAATGAGAACCACCGTTTTCTGGTTGCAGAGCAGCTTCGTGAAACCGGTGTGGAGATGGGGGGGATCATTCTGGAGCCTTCGGGCCGCAATACCGCTCCAGCAGCCGCTGTTGCAGCTCTTCTCGTTCAGCAGCAGCATCCCGGAGCGGTGATGCTGATTCTGCCGGCAGATCATGTCATTCCTGATACCCAGGCTTTTGCAGCGGCAGTTGCCGCTGGACTTCCTGTTGCAGGTGGGGGGGGAATGGTCACCTTCGGTATTGTTCCTACTGCACCTGAAACCGGTTATGGGTATATCAAGGCTTCACGGGAGGGGAGCAGTGGGGGTGAGGCACTTCCCGTGCTTCGGTTTGTTGAGAAACCTGACAGAAAGACAGCGGAGGGTTACCTTGCATCGGGAGGCTACTTCTGGAACAGTGGTATCTTTCTGTTCAGTGTCCGCACGCTGATTGATGAACTGGTCCGGTACGCTCCCGCCATTCTTCATGCCTGCAGGGAGGCAATTGCAGGAGCTGCCAGAGATCTTGACTTTCTTCGTCTTGATCCTGAATCATTCCGGGCGTCTCCCTCCGATTCGATTGATTATGCCCTCATGGAGAAGACCGACAGGGCGTTTGTTGTTCCTCTTGATGCGGGATGGAGTGATGTGGGGGCATGGTCGGCTCTCTGGAATTTTCATGCCCGTGACGGGCAGGGTAATGTCAAACGGGGAGATGTGCTGCTGCATGATGTGACCAACAGTTATGTTCATGCGTCCAGCCGGCTGGTTGCGGCGATTGGTCTTGAGAGTCATATCATTGTTGAAACTGCTGACGCCGTTCTGGTTGCTTCACAGGACAGGGTGCAGGATGTCAAGCTGCTTGTTGAGGAGCTGAACCGTCGCGAGAGGGACGAAGCCGCCATTCACAGGCGTGTGTTCAGGCCGTGGGGCAGCTATGAAACTGTAGACAGTGGTGAGCATTTCAAAGTCAAGCGCATAACGGTCAATCCCGGGGCGGCGCTTTCGTTGCAGAAGCATGAGCATCGGGCTGAGCACTGGGTTGTTGTGCATGGAACCGCGTTGATTACTGTCGAGAAGAGCGAGATAACCCTGACTGCAGACCAGTCCACCTATATCCCTGTGGGAGCGCTTCACAGGCTGGAAAATCCGACTGACCGCCCTTTGGACATTATTGAGGTCCAGACCGGCCAGTATCTTGGTGAGGATGACATCATCCGTTTTGATGACCGTTACGGGCGGGGGTAGTTGCTTGCCTGCACGCTGAAACTTTGAGGGGAGCCGTGAAAGTGCTAAATTCAGCTCCCAAGGACGCTCTTTGCGCGTGAACCAAAACATGACTGCACTATGACTGAAGAAATGAAGAACCCTTTTCAGGAAAACGAACCGGTTCAGGAACCGGGACCGGATGTTGTCAAAGGTGATCTCGGAACCATTATTGTTGGTGTCGCCACTCTTCTGGACAGCGCAATCGCTCCGATGGGCAAGGTTGTGGCACAGGCTCTTGACGCCATGACGGTTGTTGCACACCAGATTCTTGATGGAGTATCCACAACCCTTGGCGAGAAAAAGTAACCCGTTTCGTTCCTTCCTTCTGTTATCAGGGCTCATCAGACAGATGTTTTCAGGCAGGCCTTTTCCGCAGGGGGGAAGGTCCTGCCTGTACTGTTTTTACGGCTGATTCTCTTATATTGATTTTTTTTGCCGCTTGCCGGTACACTGACCCCGAATGATTTTCATGACCATGGCTGATAAATTTGCCGAGTATCCACAAAATGTCCCTTACAGTGAGGTTGAGGCTGAAGTGCTCTCTTACTGGAATGAGCGCGGAATCTTTCATAAAAGCCTGGAGGAAAAACCTGCCGACCGGGTTTTTTCCTTTTATGAAGGGCCACCAACTGTCAATGGTAAACCGGGGGTTCATCATGTCTTCAGCCGTACCATCAAAGATGCCGTGTGCCGTTACCGGACCATGCAGGGATACCGTGTGCCGCGCAAGGCAGGCTGGGATACCCATGGCCTTCCTGTAGAAATATCCGTCGAGAAGAAACTCGGCTTGAAAAACAAGGCCCAGGTTGAAGAGTATGGAGAGGAACTCTTCAATACCGAGGCCCGTTCGCTGGTTTATCACCATATTGACGACAATCGTGAAGGGTGGGGCAAGCTGACCGAGCGCATGGGATACTGGGTTGATATGGATCATCCCTACATCACCTGCGAAAACAATTATATCGAATCGGTCTGGTGGGCGCTCAAAACCATTTTCGACAAAGGGCTCATCTACAAGGATTACAAGATTGTTCCCCAGGATCCGAAGTCTGAGACGGTGCTGAGTTCGCATGAGCTGGCGCTTGGCTATAAAGAGGTGAAGGATCCGAGTGTTTATGTGAAGTTCAGGGTGAAGGGGTCGGAAGAGTCTTTCCTTGTGTGGACGACGACGCCGTGGACACTGATTTCCAATGTTGCCCTTAGCGTGGGTGCCGATATTGATTATGTCCGGGTACGCAATTCCCTTACCGGTGAACTGCTTATTTTTGCCGAGTCCTGTCTGCAGGTGCTTGTGGAGAAGGATGAAGAGGGGAACTCCCTCTGGGAAGTTGAAGAGCGCATGAAAGGCAGCTCGCTTGAAGGACTTGAATACGAGCCGATTCTGCCATACACGGAACCGGCAAAAAAATGCTGGTTTGTTGCCCCCGGCTCTTTTGTGACGACGGGCGATGGAACAGGCATTGTCCATATAGCTCCTGCGTTTGGTGCTGACGACTATGAGCTTGCAAAACAGTACGATCTTCCGATGCTCCAGCCTGTCGGTCGCAACGGCTGTTTTACGGCTGAAGTGCCCGCGTACGAAGGAATGTTTTTCAAGGATACCGATTCCCTCATCATCAGAAGGCTCAAAGAGGAGGGGAAGCTCTACCGCAAGGAGACCATCACCCATACCTATCCCTTTTCGTGGCGCTATGATGTCCCTGTCATCTACTATGCCCGTGAGTCGTGGTATATCAGGACAACAGATATTGCTCCAAGGATGGTTGAGCTCAATAAAACGATCAACTGGTGCCCTCCGGAAATTGGTTCTGGCCGTTTCGGCAACTGGCTTGAGGAGAACAAGGACTGGGCTTTGTCGCGTGAACGGTTCTGGGGTTCACCTCTCCCTCTATGGGTGGCTGAAGATTTTGCCATAGGGGACGATGCTTCATCAGGAAAGGTGTTTGCGGTCGGTTCCGTTGCCGAGCTGCGGGAAGGGTTCATTGACATTGACTCTGAGCGGTGGGTGCTTGGTGAGGCGCTTGACCGGGGCCTTGTGGAGCTTGATCTGCACAAGCCCTTTGTTGACCGCATCTACTTCATCCGTGACGGAGTCCGTTTCAGGCGCACGCCCGAGCTGATCGATGTCTGGTTCGATAGCGGTTCCATGCCGTTTGCCCAGCTCCATTACCCTTTTGAAAACAAGGAGCTGTTCCACCGCACTTTCCCTGCCGATTTCATTGCCGAGGGGGTTGACCAGACCCGTGGATGGTTCTATACCCTTCATGCGGTGGCTTCGCTGTTGTTTGACACGGTCGCTTACAGAAATCTTGTTGTCAACGGACATATTCTCGACAAAAACGGCCAGAAGATGTCGAAGTCAAAGGGCAATGTTGTTGATCCCTTTGAGACCATGGAGCGCTATGGTGCAGACGCCATCCGCTGGTACCTCATGGTTGCAAGCCCTCCCTGGCGCCCGAAGTCGTTCAATACTGATGAGATTGAAGAGGAGCAGCGGAAGTTTTTCAGGGCCTATATCAACAGCTACAACTTTTTTGTGCTCTATGCCAATGTTGACGGCTTTACCGGCCTGGAACCGGCAGTGGAGCTTGGGGAGCGCAGCGGGCTCGACCGCTGGGTGCTTTCCAGCCTGAATACGCTTGTGGGTTCTGTGCATATGTCTATGGAACGGTATGATCTGACCGGTGCGGCCCGCCTCATCAACGATTTTATTGTCGACGATCTTTCAAACTGGTATATCCGCCGTTCACGCAAACGATTCTGGAAGAGCGATATGGGTGCCGATAAGCTTGCTGCCTATCAGTCACTGTTCAGCTGTCTGGAGACGCTGGCAAAGCTCCTTGCCCCGTTCACTCCATTCCTTGCTGAGCGCCTCTACCTGAACCTGAACGCCCGGAGGCGGGAGGGGTCGAGAGAGTCGGTCCATCTTGCCGATTTCCCGCTGGCTGATGCCGAAGCGGTTGACCGCCCGCTGGAAGAGCGCATGAAAAAAGCACAGATCATCACCTCGCTGGTACGCACCATGCGTGAACGGGCATCCATCAAAGTACGCCAGCCGCTGCAGCGGATTCTTCTCTCTGTAGACAATGGAGAAGAGCGCGAGCAGTACAGGCTTGTGGCCGACATCATCATGGAGGAGGTCAATGTCCGGAAGATCGAGTACATCGAGGATGAAGGGTCGGTGATCAGCAAAAAAGTGAAGCCCAATTTCAAGACCCTCGGACCACGATTCGGCAAAGACATGAAGGCTCTTGGTGAAAGGGTGCGGAGCATGAGCCACAAACAGATAGCGCTGCTTGAAAAAGAGGGTGTCATTTCCCTGGAGTGCGACGGAAAGCAGTTTGAGATTCAGCGGGGAGATGTTGAAATTCTGCATGAGGATATCGAGGGGTGGCTTGTCGCCTCTGACGAGGCCCATGGAATCATGGTAGCCCTGGACACTGAAATGACTGAAGAGCTTGCCATGCTTGGCCTTTCCAGAGAGCTTGTCAGCAGGATACAGACCCTGCGTAAAGAGAGTGGGCTGGAAATAACCGACCGGATAGTGCTCTCTGTGGAGGGAAGTGACAAACTTCTCGACGCAGTCAAGAAAAATGATGTGTATATTAAAGATGAGACGCTTGCTACTGAACTTCGGCTTTCGGCAATTGCTCCAGAGGCGGTTGCCCCGGAGAAGGGCGAGATGGTGAACGGTGAGCCCTGCCGATTGAGACTTGAAAAATCCTGATCAAAATGGTATTTTAAAGTTCTCATTTTTTTCGGTGTACTGTTAGAATCAGAAAATACTGAGTATTATGGCCAGAAAAAGCAGCAGTGAGACAAAAAAAGAACAGGAGATTATTGAAACGCCGGCGCCTCTCAAGACCTATCTGAATGATGAGGAGCTTGAGCATTTTCGTCAGCTCCTTCTCAAACGGCGTGAAGAGGTTCTGCGGGATCTTGATATTCTGCGCTCTTCGCTGTCGGATGAAAATGTGGAGGATTCCATCAACTCCAACTATTCCATGCATATGGCTGACCACGGCACGGAAACAATGGATCGTGAGCAGCGATTCATGTTCATTGCCCGTGATGAGAAATATATAGGCTATATCGATCAGGCGCTGGACCGCATCAGAAACCGCACCTATGGAATCTGCATCAAGTCAGGCAAACCAATTCCCAAGAAAAGGCTTGAAGCTGTGCCACATACGGCTGTGCGTATTGAATTCAAGCAGGGCAACAAGAAATAGCGGCTGGTTTTCCCCGGTTGCATCATACGAGAAAAGGCGCATCATCCGATGCGCCTTTTCCTGTTTAGGGAAGGGAGTTACGGGACTTCTGCGGAAGTCAGTCGTTTTCGTCCTTGTTGATTGAGGCTTCGTTGACCGGAATGGGGTAGTCACCGCTGAAGCATGCCGTGCAGTAACTGCAGCTCTCGCCTTCAAATGAGGGGACACTGGCAAGAAGGCCCTCCATCGAGAGGTATTTGAGAGAATCAACACCTATATACTCCCGGATTTTGTCAATCTCGTCAAATTCACCCTCAAGTGAGTCGAACATGTGGGTGAGAAGCTGCCTCTTTGTCGGGAAGTCCATGCCGTAGAAGCATGGGTTGGTGATGGGGGGGGAGCTGATGTGAAGGTGTATTGCGCTCGGCCCGGCTTCATGGATGAGTTTGATGAGCATTCTGGCGGTTGTTCCCCTGACAATTGAATCGTCAATAAGGATGATGGGCCTGTCCTGCAGGACACCGCGTACAATGTTGTATTTGGAGCGGACCTTGATGTCGCGGCTTTGGACGCCCGGCTGTATGAAGGTTCTTCCGACATAGTGGTTTCGTATCAGCCCGTGTTCAAAACGGGCGGGACGGTTCATCCGGTTGCTTTCCCGTACAAAACCGAGTGCGGCTGTATTCGAAGAGTCGGGCACACTGACAACCGTCAGCTCTTTTTCTCCCGGTATTGGGGAGATTACCGATTCACGGGCAAGGTTTTTCCCGAGGTTGCGGCGCACCTTGTCAACCGAGTTGCTGAAAATAAAGCTGTCGGGCCGTGCAAAATAGACATATTCAAAAATGCATCTGGCTTTCCGCTCACTGGTAGGGAGGAAGAGCGATGTCGGCTTTTCATTGGCAACTGCAAGGTGATCGATGAGAAGAATTTCACCGGGTTCAATGTCGCGGATGTACTCCGCCTGGATAATGTCGAACGCACAGGTTTCGCTTGCCACCACATAGGCAAGCTCTCCTGTGATGGGATCGGTCTTTTTCCCGAGCGCAAGCGGCCTGAACCCATGAGGATCGCGGGCGGCAATCATCTGGTTGTTGGCCAGCAGAACCATTGAGTACGCTCCTTTCACCTGCTTGAGTGCATCGTAAATTTGCTGTAGTGGCTCTTTTTCACGGCTTCTGGCAGCAAGATGCGGTATGATTTCCGTGTCTGAGGAGGCCTGAAAGATGACTCCGAGTTCTGTCAGTTCACGGCGAAGCTGGCGGGAGTTGGTGAGGTTGCCGTTATGGGCTATGGCCAGGCTGCCCGACCGGTAGGTGAGTGAAAATGGCTGGATGTTGCTGGTGGCGGTGGAGGAACCGGTGGTGGAGTATCGGTTGTGGCCGATGGCAGCATAGCCTCCAAGGTCGTCAAACACCGTTTCATCTCTGAAAACTTCTGATACCAGGCCCATTCCCTTGTGCTGCCTGAATAGGGTTTTCTTGCGGGTCTTGCTGTAGTCGGCAACCACAATTCCTGCGGCCTCCTGCCCCCTGTGCTGAAGGGAGTAAAGCCCATAGAATGTGTCTTCCGCAGGAGTTTTTGAGTTGAAAATTCCGAAAACTCCACACATAAGCCGGGGATGTTAAGGTTATGTAAACTCCGTTGCTTCTTAAAATCGCAATTGAAGCCACAACTTCAAACCAAAAAACCGAAAATATTGATTCAGTTTGTGAAATGATGGGGGGAAATGAAAAAAGCACGGAACGATTCCGTGCTTTTTTCTGTGTGGAGCTAAGGAGACTCGAACTCCTGACCCTTTGCATGCCATGCAAATGCTCTACCAACTGAGCTATAGCCCCTTATTTCAAGCTTTAATTAAAAGAAAAAAAACTTGTTTTTGCAACTTGTTTTGTTGATTCTTTTACTACAATTGATCTTTGTTCAAAAGCCAATCCATTATCCCGTCCTCTCATGTCACTCTCGTTTGTCCTCAAAGAGGGGTTTTCCAGCATCGGAAGAGCGAAACTGCCCGCTGCCATCACTGTGGCCATCAGCTTTTTTTCTCTTGTCCTTCTTGGCCTGTTCGGTACGGTTTCCCTCAGTTTTTATGATGTGATCCAGGAACTTCGCGGGAGGGTTGAACTTGAGGTTTTTTTCAGTGACTCCATGAACAATGATGCTGCCGGAAGCGCAACGGAAAAGATGAAGGGGCTGGCGGGTGTAGAAGAGGTCTCTTTTGTGAGCAGGGAGGAGGCCGCCAGAATTTTTTCGGGTGAGTTCGGTGAGGATGTTGTCGCCATTCTTGGCTCCAATCCACTGCCACGGTCGGCCAGGATATCCGTTCAGCCCGGCTATGCATCTGCTGACAGTCTTGCCATCATGGTTCCGGCAATCAGGGAGGTTGCTCCGGGTTCCGATATCCGCTACAATAAGGCATTTCTGGGGCAGATTGAGGAGAACGCCAGGCTCTTTACCTTTGTGACAGGCGCTCTGGGCATCCTTATTTCTGTAGCCACGGTGGTGATGATCGGCTATACGATTCGTCTGGCAATGCATGCCCGGCAGGAGAAAATCAGGACCATGAGGCTTGTCGGCGCTTCAGGCTCTATCATTGCAGCTCCCTACATCATTGAAGGGGCATTGCAGGGGCTTCTGTCGGGACTTCTGGCAGCCGGTGCTCTGGCATTGCTCTTCGAGCTTGGTATCGCCCGTTACGAACCGGCTCTGTATATGGTGCTCCGTTCTTCGGCTCTTCTCATCTATCCCTCAGTCGTACTCCTTGGCCTCTGTCTTGGTTTTATGGGCAGTGCGGCTTCAGTAGGCCGCTCGCTTCGCCTTGTGGTCAAAAAAGGATAGGTTCAGTTCAGCCTTCATCCAAGGCTGTAGAGCAGCTCTATTTCCTCTTTCCACCCTTCGGAATCCGGGGTTTCAAGAATGAGCGGGATTTCNTCGAACAGGGGGCTTTGCATGATGTAGCCGAAGCACTCAAGTCCGATCATNCCTTTCCCTATGCAGGCGTGCCTGTCAAGCCGGCTGCCAAGCGGTCGGAGGGCATCATTCAGGTGCATGCCTTTCAGGTACTGCATGCCGACCGTCCGGTCAAACTCTTCAAAGGTTCTTTCGGCCGCCTCCGCTGTGCCAAGATCGTATCCTGAGGCAAACAGGTGGCATGTGTCGAGGCAGACGCCGATTCGTGAGCGGTCTTCAATGCGATCAATGATTGCCCGGAGATGCTCAAACCGGCTGCCGAGGTTGGTGCCCTGTCCTGCGGTGTTTTCAATGACGGCCGTTACCCTGTCGGTTGCTTTGATGGCGAGGTTGATCGAGTCGGCAATAAGACCGAGGCATTCCTCCTCTCCTATGGCGTTCAGGTGGCTTCCTGGATGGAAGTTCAGAAGAACCAGTCCAAGTGTTTCTGCCCGCTCCATCTCCTCAATGAATGCATTTCTGGAGCGCTCCAGCTTGTCGGGATCGGGATTGCCGAGGTTGATGAGGTAGCTGTCGTGGGGGAGGATGTGGCGGGCATCGAAACCGCCAGCTTCGCAGTGTCGCCGGAAGGCGTCAACAGAGGCTTTCTGCAGCGGTGGCGAGTGCCATTGCCGCTGGTTCCTGGTGAAAAGTGCGAATGCCTTTGCTCCGATGGCTGTGGCATTAAGGGGGGCGTTTTCAACACCTCCGGCTATACTGACATGGGCGCCGACTCGTTTCATGAGCTGATGTTCTGTTCCTGTAGATTGGTGAGATTTTGTGTTTCCTTAATGGCGAATCTGCTCTCCGGGGGTGCTGAAATCGAGAGCATTTCGCCCAGCAGCCCCGTTGAGAAGAGCTGGACTCCAAGAATCAGCAGCAGTATGCCTAAAAAGAGAATGGGGCGGTTGCTGATGAAGTGGTTGTTGAAGATTTTGTCAAGGGTGACATAGAGGCTGATGCCGAATCCGACAAGAAAACTGATGAGGCCGGCCATGCCGAAAAAATGTATGGGGCGGCGGAAATACCGGGTAATGAAGAGGACGGCAAGAAAGTCGAACAGTCCGGAAAGAAACCGGCCGGCTCCATATTTGGTTGTGCCGAATTTTCTCGGCCGGTGGCTTACGGCAACTTCGCCGACTCTGAACCCGTTCCATGCAGCAAGAACGGGGATGTAGCGGTGCATGTCGCCATGAAGCTCCAGACTCCGTGAGAGAGAGGAGCGGTAGACTTTCAGGCCGCAGTTGATATCGTGGATTCTTAGACCGGTGAAAAGTCTGGTGACGGTGTTGAAGAACTTTGATGGAATGGTTTTTGTGAGGGGATCACGCCGGTGGCGTTTCCATCCGCTGACCAGATCGTTTCCTTCTAGGAGTTTCTGAAGCAGCGGCTTTATGGATGCAGGGTCGTCCTGCAGATCGGCGTCAATTGTGCAGACAAATTCTCCCCCGGCTACCCGGAAACCGGCTGAAAGGGCGGCTGTTTTGCCGAAGTTTTTCTGGAATGATATGAGCTTCAGCCCCGGTGTGGAGGATGTCAGGCTTTTGATCACTTCGGCCGATCCATCGGTTGAGCCGTCATCAATCATGACGATTTCATGGCTGAACGGATGGCTGAAAAGCTCCTGGAGCTCCCTGTCTGCGAGGGCCACTGAGAGCTCATTGATGAGTTCGGCAATGGACTCCCGTTCGTTGAAGAGCGGGACAATGATGGAGAGGGTAATCAAGTTGACGCATTGAATGTGAAAAATGAAAAGTACGCAGGCGCATCGTAAAAGTCAACGCCACCCTTGTTCCCGCTGTCAAGCTCCCCGCGTGCGCTCGGGCCACAACAGCTTGTGAAGCTGGAGCTGCATACGCACTCTGAGACCGTCTTCAAGAATCCAGTCTGCCAGTTGTGCCGGCGCAAGCTCACCGGCAACCACTCCCATAAGGACAGTGCAGGATTTCTGAAGAGGATGCATGCGGAGGAGGTCTCTCGACCAGAGATAGTCGTTGCGGTCGGCCACCACCATCTTGAACTCGAATGATTTCTGCAGCTCTTTTCCCGCTTTGAAGGCAAGGGTAATGTTCTCCATGCAGTTTTTTCCCGACTCCCCGGATGAGGGGGGCTTCAGGTCAATGATTTTGTGGACCCGGGGGTCAATCCCCGCCACAGGGATGAAGCCTCCAGTTTCCAGAAGAACCTTTCTGCCTGTGTTGCAGAGTTCGGTCATCAGCTGATGAACCCCCGGCTGTTCCAGAGGTTCGCCTCCGGTGATTTCAATGATCTCTGTTTTCAGTGCCAGTGCCCGGGAGACCACTTCTCCGGTTGTGAGCCTCTCTTCAGTGTTTCTTGCATAGAGTGAATCACAGTACCTGCAGTTGTGGCTGCAACCGGCAAGGCGGATGAATGCGCATGGCCATCCGGCATACGACGATTCTCCCTGGATGGAACGGAAAATCTCACTGATCTTGAGGAGAGCTTCATTCATGGGCAGGGCAGGGCAAGAAGTTTTTCAAGGGCGTCCGGGTAGAGCCTGTGTTCGCATTCAAGTACCCTTGCAGCGAGTGACTGGGGCGTGTCGTCTGTTTCTACAGGAACGCTGCGCTGCAGCAGAATAGCTCCGCGGTCATACTCCTCGTCAACAAAATGGACGGTGGCTCCGCTCCGGCTTTCTCCTGCAGCAATAACAGCTTCGTGCACATGGGTTCCGTACATTCCCTCTCCGCCGAATTTCGGTAGAAGAGCCGGATGAATGTTGAGAATTTTCCCGCTGTATCGTTTGACCATCTCTGCAGGAATTTTGCGCATATAGCCTGCAAGCAGTATGAACTCAATGTGGTGCTCTTCAAGCGTGTCCAGCATGGCCCCTGCAAAGTCGCCGGGTTCATTGAACTGTTTTTCCGAGAGATGGACGGCCTCAATTCCCTTTTCCCTCGCAAACTCCATTGCTCCGCATGCGGAGCGGTTGGAGATGCAGAGGACGATTTCAGCCGGCAGAGAGCGCTCTTCAATTGCATGGAAAAGGGCCCGGAAATTGCTTCCGCCTCCAGAGCAGAAAACGGCAAGGCGTCTTTTATGGTTACTCATATTGGGAATATTTCTTACATTTCCGCTTCTGAAAGCCCTGTCGGCAATCTTTGCCGTGGGCTCTGGTCTCCTTTGCCATTATACCATAAGTTAACCATTCCTCAAATGTCTGATCCGCTTATCAAAAGAGCACTGGTGTCGGTTTCTGATAAAACCGGTATTGTCGATTTCTGCAGGGAGCTGGTCTCTCTGGGTGTTGAAATCTTTTCAACCGGCGGTACTCTCAAAACTCTTCAGGATGCGGGCCTCAAAGCCGCCTCCATTTCCACCATCACCGGGTTTCCTGAAATCATGGACGGTCGGGTAAAAACCCTCCACCCTAAAATCCACGGTGGCCTTCTGGCGGTCAGAAACAATCCGGACCATTCTGCCCAGGCGATTGAAAACGGCATCAGCTTTATTGACATGGTTGTCGTCAACCTCTATCCTTTTGAAGCAACGGTGGCAAAACCGGATGTTTCGTTTGAAGATGCCATAGAAAATATTGATATCGGCGGCCCCTCCATGCTTCGGAGTGCAGCAAAAAACAACGAGTCGGTTACGGTGCTGACCGACAGTGCCGATTATGCCGGTGTCCTTGCTGAAATGCGAGCCGGCGGCGGTGCAACTCTTCGCTCCACACGCCTCCGTCTTGCCCTGAAGGTGTTTGAACTTACATCCCGTTATGACCGTGCGATTGCCGGTTACCTTTCAAAGGCCGCCGGAACGGAGGTCGCTGCGGCTGAAAGCATGACTGTTCAGCTTGAAAAAGAACTTGGCATGCGCTACGGAGAGAACCCGCACCAGAGTGCCGGATTCTACCGTTTGACCGACGCTGATGGAACCCGTTCCTTTGCCGACTATTTTGAGAAACTTCACGGCAAGGAGCTCTCCTACAACAACATGCTCGACATTGCCGCTGCCGGAGGACTGATTGAGGAGTTCCGCGGAGAGGATCCGTCAGTTGTCATCATAAAGCACACCAACCCCTGCGGCGTTGCCCAGGCGCCAACCCTTCTTGAAGCCTGGAAACGGGCATTCTCCACCGATACACAGGCACCGTTTGGTGGCATTATTGCCTTCAACCGTCCTCTCGACATGGAGACAGCAAAGGCCGTCAACGCAATCTTCACTGAAATCCTCATTGCTCCGGCTTATGAAGAGGGTGTGCTCGACATGCTCATGAAAAAGAAAGACCGCCGTCTGCTGGTTCAGACCGGTGCTCTTCCCAAAGGGGGATGGGAGTTCAAATCCACCCCATTCGGCATGCTTGTCCAGGAGCGCGACAGCCGCATTGCCACCCGCGATGAGCTCAAGGTCGTCACGAAGCGCCAGCCAACCGAAGAGGAGCTCGGAGACCTTATGTTTGCATGGAAAATCTGCAAGCACATCAAGAGCAACACCATACTCTATGTCCGCAACCGCCAGACCTACGGTGTAGGCGCCGGACAGATGTCGCGCGTTGACTCATCAAAGATTGCACGCTGGAAAGCCTCAGAGGTCAATCTCGACCTGCACGGTTCAGTTGTGGCCTCCGACGCCTTCTTCCCCTTTGCCGACGGCCTGCTTGCTGCAGCCGAAGCCGGAGTAACCGCAGTCATTCAGCCCGGCGGCTCCATAAGGGACAATGAAGTGATTGAAGCAGCCGATGCCAACAACCTCGCCATGGTCTTCACCGGCATGCGCCACTTCAAGCACTGAGCAAACGATAAAGTTCATCGATCAAACTAGAAACTAGGGGACGTTGTTGAATAACGCAAATAGCGAACAAAAACCCAATGCACCCTTAACAATAGTTCCGGTAAGTGCTTGCGAGTTTTTTTCATAGTATCTCAACACATTGANNTGATAGTTATTCACGATATTCAACAACGTCCCCTAGTTTTTGGTTTTTGAGGACGGTGCGGGCGTTTCGTTTCAGGCGTTTTAGCCCGATTCTTTCGATGGGGGTGCCTCTGAAGAGTGCCTTGAATTGACTGTGGCTGAGTTTCAGGATTTGTTCGGGTTGAAGCTGAAGGAGTTCTGTTTTGGGTGCGAATGCCGGGTCTGCGGCAATGAGCGGGCGCTGGTTATGGGGGCAGTGTTCCTGGCAGGCGTCGCATCCGAAGAGCATTGAGCCTGTCATTGCCGCTTCTTCAGCGGTGAACTCTCGTTTGAGTTCAACAGTAAGGTAGCTTATGCAGCGGGTTGCGTCGAGTTTTCCGGGGGTAAGAAGGGCTCCTGTGGGGCATGCGTCGATGCAGATAGTGCAGCTGCCGCAGGGGTTTGGCAGCGGGGGGCGTTCTTCGGTGATTGCTTCATCAATGAGCAGTTCGGCAAGAAAAACATAGGACCCTGCGGAGGGTACGATGAGAAGGGTGTTTTTGCCTGTTCGGCCGATGCCTCCTTTTTCTGCGTACTCTTTTTCCATGACCGGAGCGCTGTCGACTGCTATGTATGACGCGGGTCGCTTTCCGAGGATGTGTTCAATGTCGAGAAGCAGGGCTTCTGCCCGTTCGCGTACCACTTGGTGGTAGTCGGCAATCCTGGCATATCGGGCAATGCCGGAGGTTGTCCCTTCCGGGCTGGGCGGTGTGTGGTAACTGATTGCAAGCGATACGATCGTTTGTACTCCTTCGAGCAGCAGGTGTGGATCCAGCCGTCCGGTGAGACCCCTCTCCAGATAGTCCATCTCTCCGTGCCGCCTTTCTGCGATCATTTCCTTATAGCGTTCCGCTGCCTGCTGTCGGGGAGTGGGTGAGCTGAACCCAACGGCGGCAAAGCCGAGCTTCAGTGCTGCGTGGCGTATCTCCCGGGCGGGGTTTTCGGGTCGGGTGGTCATTCGTTGTTCATTATGATACCGTCATTTTTATTAGTAAATATAATTAATAAGGCTGTTACGGGCAGTTGAACCACACACTTTTATAGTTACGGCAGTATGGAACGCAGAGAGTTCATCAGCAGGATTCTGAAGAGAACGGGCATTACGGTTGGTGCCGGAGCAGCAGTGACGGCAGGACTTGTCGGGTATTATCAGCCTCGGAGGGAGTTGTATTCACCAGAGAACAGTGTTGTTGGTGGCAGTGAAATGATGCCTGTCGGGAAACGGTGCATTGTTGTTGGTGGAGGGCTTGCGGGTATCAGTGCGGCTCTCGAACTGGCCGGGAAGGGTGCTTGCGTGAGCCTGGTTGAATCTTCGGGATCTCTCGGAGGTAAACTTACCGGTTGGGATATTGAGGCGCTCGGAGAGCGCATGCCGGTTGAACATGGGTTCCACGGTTTTTTTGATCAGTACTACAACCTTAACGAGATGTTTGCTTCGGCGGGCATCAAGGATGATGTGTTTGATGCTTCTCCGGGCTATCCGGTGCTTTTCAGGCAGCGGCCTGCGGAAACTTACGGTCAGACACCAAAAGTGTTTCCTTTCAACATTCTCTCCGTTGTCGGTCAGTCCCGTTCTCTTGACATCGCATCGTTGCTCAGGAATTACCGGGGTCTCCTGCCGGTTGTGAGCATGTTTGGTTATGAGTATGGCAAGACTTTCCTCGATTATGACGGCATTGACTTTATGGAGTACTGCCGTAAGGGGGAGATTCTTCCCGCTTTCGTCGATACGGTGCTCCATCCGTTCGCCGATGCCACCATGAACCGGATGGAGGTGCTCTCTGCTGCTGAAGCCATACGGTATTTCCATTTCTATTTCATGGGAAGTCCTGAAGGACTTTCATTCAACATCACCAATCGTGACTGCATGACGGCTCTCATCAATCCGCTTGAAGCAAAGCTTCGGGAGCTTGGTGTAACGGTGCTTTCGGGGCACCGGGCCCTCTCGCTCAGGGTGGAGGGCGATCGGGTTGCCGGGGTGGTTGTGCAGGGTGCAGGCAGCTCGGGAGAGACTTTTCATGTGAATGCGGAGGATGTTCAAAACGCCGGATGGACAAGCATTGTGAGCCGGGAGGGTGTTCCCGTGCTGGTGAAGCGTGAGGGCGGGGGGTATCTTGCGTTTGACGCCCGCTGTACCCATATGGGCTGCCCGGTTGCTCCGGATGAGAGCGGTGGATTTTTCTGCCCCTGCCATGCCGGCAGGTTCAGCGGCAGTGGAGATGTTCTTGGCGGGCCGCCGCCGGCACCTCTTGTCAAGCTTTCTGTGAAAAGCGTGGATGGCGTGCTGGTTCTTCATTCTTCTGAAGGAGGTGGCGGAACAGCCGAACAGCTCCTGGAATGCGATTACTGCGTGATGGCCACCGATGTCCGCGGTACACGCCAGATTGTGGCAAATTCCAGCCTTGCCAGACCGGACTTTGAAAAATCAGTTGCGGATCTTGGCGAGGCCGATCCTTACGCGGTGTACCGTCTCTGGCTTGAAGGCCCGATTGATTCTGCTTCGTTCCCGTTCTATACGGTTTCGGGTTATACCTATACCGATTCCATTTCTCTCTATTCGGCTTTTCAGGAGCCCTATGTCAGCTGGGCAGCGCAAACGGGCGGGTGTGTGGTTGAACTGCACGCCTACGCTATTGCGCCGGAGGATATGCGTCCGGAGGAGGAGATCAAGGCTGCCATGATTGCCGAGATGCATCACATGTTCCCGGAAACGGAAGGGGCAAGGGTTCTGCATGAGCTCTTCATGATACAGTCGAATTTTACCCGTTGGGCACCGGGTGAGCATGCCGGACGGCCCGGTGTTGAAACGCCGTTTCCGAATCTCTTTCTTGCGGGTGACTGGGTGAGGGTGGATGCGCCGGTGTTTCTGATGGAGGCCGCTGCCTTCACGGGTAGAATGTCGGCCAATGCCATTTTCAGGCAGGAGGGTGTGGAACAGGTTCCGCTGCCCATTGTTCCTATGGATGGGATTTTTGCCTGAGGGGCTTTTCCTGCTCTTGTGGTGCAGGTCCGTAGCCGAGGCTACGGGCAACAGCAGTGTGCAGAAGGGGCCTGAACTCCTTGATTGCTTTGTTTTCAGGAGAGGGGCAGACTCTGTTTGAGAGCATGATGACTGCCAGATCCTTTTCTGGATCTATCCATAGGCTTGTGCCTGTGAAGCCGAGGTGGCCCCATGATTTTTCTGAAAATTCCGGGCCGGTTGAGGCATAGCCTTCCTGTGAACGGAGATCCCACCCGAGTGCACGCTCTTGTTTGCCTTCTCTTCGTGTAAATCGCCTGATGGTTGATGCTTTGAAATATCTTTTCCCCTCAAGCTCTCCGCCCTCCATAAGCATTCTGGTGAATCGCAGCAGATCGCCGGTTGTGCCGAACAGCCCGGCATGGCCGGCCACTCCCCCCATGATTGCGGCGTTGAGGTCGTTGACCAGCGGGCGTTTCCAGTTGAGGTTCCAGGATTTGGTGCGGCTTGTCGGTGCTACTCTCGACTGAAGTTCCCGGCCAGGGGTGAAGCAGGTGGAGTGTAGGCTGAGGGGGCCGGAAAACCGCGTTCTGAAGTTGTCGGCGAGGCTTCTTCTTGTAATGGCTTCAATGATTTTACCGAGTACGATGAACCCGTTGTCACTATAGGCGGTAAGTGTTCCCGGTTCAGTGACAGGTGTGTCGTTTATGACTGCCCTGAAGAGCTCACTTTGGGTTCGGCAGGAGTCGATATAGTCGGCGTGGGAGCGAAGGCCTGAGGTGTGTGTCAGGAGCTGTCGAATGGTAATGCGCTCTTTGCCGTTGTTCCCGAACTCCGGAAGGTAGTGGGAGGCTGGACGGTCGATGTCAAGCGAGTCGCGCTCAGCCAGCTGCATTGCAATGGCTGTTGTGGCTATGGCTTTGGTAAGGGAGGCCAGGTCATAGATGGTGGTTGTGTCGGCCGGAGTGGGGTGACGGGTGCATCTGGTGTTGCCGAATGCCTGGTGGAAAACAGTTTCTCCTTTATGGAAAACGGCAATGGATGCTCCGGGAAAGACCTGTTTTTTTACCCCTTCCTGCAGAAGCTTTTCAACAGTCGTAAAATCATGACCGGGGGCAATGGAGGGGAGTGCTGCAAGGCAGAGCAGAAGCAGCAGCGCCTTGACTCCTCTGCCGGCGGGTGATGGGTGGTCGACCTGCCGACGCTTAAAAAAGCGTGAAGCGGACATAGCGTTCGGGGTTCTTTTTCAAGTCGGCAAGAAGGGTGTCGAGTGTTCCGAGCGATTTGGTCAGGTTGTTGTAGAGCGCAGGGTTCTCCTGAAGCTGTCCGAGTGTGCCTTCGCCGCTGTTGATGCGCATCATGACTGAGTCGGCCTGCAGTGCGGCATGGTTCAGGCGGGCAATTGTGTTTTCTGTGTTGTCGGCAAGCTTTTTGTCATTGATGAGTTTTGCGAGCAGTCCGTTTCCATGGGCGGCTTTTTTCGACATTGCGGCAAGCTCTTCAGCTGTCGTGCTGAGGCTTTTGATGGTGCCGGCAAGCTCTTCGCCCATTGCTTCATCGGAAATAAGCCGTCCGGCAACCCCCTTTCCGCTGTTGAGTTGTTCAAGGAGGGTGTTGAGGCGGTCTACTGCCTGTTTGGCGCCGCTGGTCAGCCCTGCCATGCCGTCTTCGGTATTGAGGGCAATGAAGTCGCCATCCACAACTGAAGCTCCTTTTCCTGTGGTGATGTCAACATATTTGTCACCCAGAACGCCAAGAGATTTGATTGTGGCTTTCGAGTCTTTGGTGACCAGCCCCGCAAATTCCTTGCGAAGCCGGAGGTCGGCTACGACATAGAGTGAGTCATGGCTTCCGACAAATTCCATTTTGGATACCGTACCTACTTTTTTGCCTGATACGGAGACAAAGTTGTTTTCAGCCAGGCCATGCATGTTGCCGGCAAGCACCTTGACTGTGGTGACTCCGGTGAAGAGGCTGCTGTTTTTGCCTATGACCAGCCCGAGATAGGCGGCAAAGCCTATGCCGAAAATGAAAAATATTCCGGTTTTCAGATCGCTCCATTTCAGCGCGTTGGGGTTTCTCATACCTGTGGCGTTCTTTAGTCGTTTACAATTCGAGAATTTTGTCGGAGAGGATGGATCGGATGAACGGATGTTCCGATTCATGAAGTTTCGGGGTGGCATCGTCAAAAATGATTTCCCCTTTATACAGCACTGCGGCACAGTCGGCAACATTGAAGACATCGTCAATGATATGGGTGACGATGACGGCTCCCAGGTTGTTGTGTTGACGCAATGAGCTGATCAGGGAAAGAATTTTTTTCGAGCTGACGGGGTCAAGTCCCGCAGTCGGCTCGTCAAAGAGAATCATGTGCGGCTTGAAAATCAGGGCCCGTCCGATTGCAACCCGTTTGCGCATACCGCCGCTGAGGCTTTCCGGAAGCTGCTCTTCATATCCCTCAAGGCCGGCGAAGCGGATCTGTTCCTGAACCCGGCGCAGTATCTCTTCTTCAGGTAGATTGAGGTTTTCACGCAGAAAGAACCCGAGGTTCTGGCTGATTGTCATGGAGTCGAACAGTGCGTTGCCCTGAAAGACCATGCCCATTTTCCGGCGTATCGGGAAGAGTTCTGCCTCCGACAGGCTGGAAATTTCAACACCGTCAACAAACACCTGGCCCGATGTGGGACGCATGAGACCAAGCATCAGCTTCAGGATGGTGCTTTTCCCTACGCCGCTTGGGCCGAGAATGGCCTTGATTGTGTTGTCCTCAATGGTGAGCGAGACGCTGTGCAGTATCTCTTTCTCGCCATATTTCAGGCTGACATTGCGTAATTCAATCATTCAGTTACATGTTTTCCAGCACGATCTTTGAAACATAGAAGTTGGCAATCAGAACCAGCCCCGAGGAGACGACGATTCCCTTGATGGTTGAGCGGCCCACTCCCGCGGTGCCTCCGCTTGCCGAAAAGCCGTTGAAACTGCTGACAAGGGTGATGATGACGGCAAACACCGGAGCCTTGGCAAAGCCTACCACAAAGTCTTTCAGTGCAAGGCGGGGGTAGACCGAGTTCCAGAAGATTCCCGGGTCGAGATGGTGGTAATGTTCGGCCATGTATGCTGCACTGTAGAGGCCGGCAAAGTCGGAGAGGGCGGTGAGCGGCAGGAACATGATGAGCGCGGCGACGAGGCGCGGCATGACCAGTTTTGCTATGGGGTCCGTTCCGAACGCTCTGAGGGCATCAATCTGTTCTGATATTTTCATGGCTCCGAGCTCTGCTCCGTTCCGTGAGCCGAAGCGGGCTGAAAGCATCAGACCCATAAGCAGGGGGCCGAGTTCACGGATGACGGAGATGGAGGTTGAGCGGCCAAGCATGGTTTTGGCGCCAAAATCCTCAAGCAGGTTGCCTACTTCAATGGCCAGGAGCGATCCGATGGAGATTGCGCTGACCAGCACGATTGGAATGGAGTCGGCCCCGCATATTTTTGCCTGGTCGAGAAAGTCTCTCCAGTATCGTCTGATTTTGGGAATGGTAAGGAATGAGCGCACTCCAAAGAGGAAAAAATCCTGCATGGTGAGGAAAAAGTCCTTGAGCCTGTAGACAAGGTCTTTTTCGATGTTCCGTATGAGAGTTACCGGCATGTGCAGTGTGTGTTGGGGTGCGCACTGCCTCTGCAGTGCGGCTTGAAACGAGAGTCGTGAGTATAGCAAATGTTCATCAATTCACCAATCATGAGTGCTGGCTGCTCAATGCTCAGGCCTTGACCAGCCGGCTTTTCATTTTTGTTACCCAGTCCATGGGGATGGTGAGTTTTCCGAATATCTCATCCTCACGGTCTTTGAGGCCATGAAAGTCGGAGCCTCCGGAAAAGAGCAGGAAATACTCATTGGCTATTTCACGATAGTAGTTCTGCTTGTAGCTGTCGTGAGAGGGATGGATAATTTCAATCCCGTCAAGACCGAAGGTGATCAGCTGCTTGAGAATTTCATCCGATACACTCTGGGCAGGGTGGGCAAGAAACGACAGCCCCGAAGCCTCATTGATGAGCTTGATGACCTCTGCCGGATGGGTCTCGATGCTTTTGACATATGCCGGGCTGTGCGCGCCCAGATAACGGCTGAAGGCTTCGCTGAAGCTTTTTACATATCCTCCATCCTGCAGCACTGCTGCAATGTGAGGCCGTCCTACACTTCCATTCTGCGCTTTGAGTATGATCTGCTCAATTCCGATTTTGACGCCCATCTTGGCCAGCTTTCCGACCATCCGCTCAGCCCTTTCGGTTCGCTGGAGACGGCAGTGGTCGAGATACTGCTTGAGGGCAGACTGCTCATAATCAAAAAAATACCCAAGGACATGGATGTCATAGCCCTTGTAGGCCGAACTCATTTCTGCACCGGTAATAAGCTCGATGCCTTTTTCTATGGCAGATGGCTTTGCTTTGTCAATACCGGCAACGGAATCATGGTCTGTTATGCTGATTGCCTTCAACCCTGCGGCTGCAGCTTTTTCAACAATCTCTTCAGGTGAAAAGAGTCCGTCAGAACATTTGGTGTGTATATGTAAATCTGCTTTTTCAAAGCCATTATGCCCTGTGCCTGAAAGGCTTGATGGCATGGCTGCTTGGTGATTAAAAGGTTATTTCAAGTTCTTTATATATAAGAAAAAAACCCATACTGATCAGTAAAAAGTTGCATGTCGCAGGACGCAATCAATTCGGAGAGGGGGCTATGGTGTTTCATGGCAGCAGCGTGCCGGTGGAGAGCAAAAGAAGGAGCAGGATTCCGGCAAGGAGGCGGTAGATGATGAAGATTGTGGTTGTGTGTTTCTTGAGATAGCTGAGCAGGAATGCGATGGAAAGGTAGCCTACCACTGCAGATGTGAAGGTGGCTGCGGCAAGGTTCATGATGTTGCCGGGTGAGGCTGTGATGATGTCCCAGGTTTTGTAGAGCTGGAAAATTCCTGCAGCAAAGACGGCAGGCAGGGAGAGCAGAAATGAGAACCGGGCCGCTGTTTCTCTTGAAAGGTTCAAAAAGAGCCCTCCGGTGATGGTGACCCCGGAACGGGATGAGCCGGGGATGAGGGCGATGCTCTGGGCGAGGCCGATAAGGAGAGCCTCTTTCCATCCGATCTGTTCCATGGTTTTCAGCGGCCGGCCGCCACTGAGGTGCTTTTTGATGTTCCATTCAGCAAGGGAGAGAAGAAGGGCGAGGCCTATGAGGGCGCCGCTTATCCAGTAGAGCGAGCGGAGCGTGGTCTCTATCTGATCTTTGAAGAGCAGCCCGAACACCACAATCGGAATGGTGCCGGCAGCAATCATCCACCCCATTCTGGCTTCATTGCTTTCCAGTGGCTTGCCTTTGAGGATGCCTTTCATGACAGCGGAGACTATGGTGATGATGTCCCGCCAGAAATACATCAGGACTGCGGCAAGGGTTCCAATCTGGATGATTGCCGTGAATGCGGCTCCAGGGTCGCTCCATCCGAGAAGGGCCGGGACGATTTTCAGGTGTGCGGTGCTGCTGATGGGGAGAAATTCCGTCAACCCCTGCACAATGCCGAGCATGATGGCTTCAAAAAGTGTCATGGTCTGTGGTGCGGGTCAGAGTATTGTGTGAAGGAATGCAATGGCTTTTTTTGTGGCGAGCGCACGATGGCTGAGGCTGTTTTTTTCCGTCCCGCTCATTCTTCCATAGGTTTTTCCGGCAGCGGTAACCATGAATATCGGATCATATCCGAATCCGCCACTGCCGTCGGCTTCAGTGGTGAGTGTTCCCTCAACCAGCCCTTCAATTGTTTCTTCAATGCCTGTTGTGCCATTCTTTCCTTCAACGATGCCTTTAAGCGCAATAACCGTCCGGAACCGGGCACTTCGGTCTTTTTCTCCTTCCATTTCGTTGAGCAGGTGGGTGACATTGTCCCGATAGGTGGGTTTTTCTCCATTAGCAACGGGGGCATAACGGGCAGAGTAAACTCCTGGAGCGCCGCCAAGTGCATTGACTTCAAGGCCGGTGTCGTCTGCAAAAGCAATCATGGCGGGAAAGCGGCCATTGAGCAGGTTGAAAATTGCATTCGCCTTCAGCATGGCATTGCCTTCAAGAGTTGTTTCTGTCTCCTCTATGTCGACAGCTATGCCTGCTTCAGCAAGAGAGATGACGCTGAAGCAGGGGTCGATACCCTCGAGAAGAGGTCGGAGTTCGCGGACCTTGTCGGGATTGGCGGTGGCAAGGATGATGGTGAGGGGCGTCCTGGATATGGGTGTCATGTCAGTTGATGATGTCAAGCATTTCCCGGACGGCAGCTGGAATGCCGACAAAAGCGGCGCGTGCAATGAGGGCGTGGCCTATGCTGACCTCTTCAATCTCTTCAATATCGCGGAAGGGGGCGATGTTCTCATAATTGAGTCCGTGTCCGGCAACAACCCTGAGGCCGAGGCTTTTGGCGTATACGGCAGCCTGACGGATTTTTTTGAGTTCAATCGTCTGTTCTTCGCCTGTTTTCAAGGCGTATGCCCCTGTGTGGAGCTCAACCAGATCGGCGCCCGCTTTTTCAGCAAGATCAATGGCCCGTTGTTCTGCTTCAATGAAAAGGCTGATTTCAATTCCGGCTCCTTTGATTGGCTCCAGAAAGTCAACGAGGCGGTTGAAGTGCCGTTCAATGGCGAACCCGCCTTCCGTTGTGAGTTCTTCGCGCTTCTCAGGCACCAGCGTAATCAGTTCCGGCATGGTGGCAACCGCAATCGCTCCCATTTCGTCCGTCATGGCCATTTCAAGGTCAAGCTTTGTTGTTACCGCTTTTCTCAGTGCGGCAAGGTCATGATCGCGTATGTGGCGGCGGTCTTCACGAAGGTGGCAGACAATGCCCACGGCTCCGCTTTTTTCGGCGAGAAGCGCGGCTGCAACCGGATCGGGGTTGTGTTCATTGCGGGCATTGCGCAGCGTGGCTATGTGGTCTATATTGACGGCAAGGCGCATGGGATTCAAGGATAGAACGGTTCAAGGAGGCAGACTGGATTTCACTTATGCGAAAGTAAAGAAAAAAACAGGTAAAGCAGAAAATTCCGGTTGAGGATTCTATGGACAGCAGCAACCATAAAAAACTTGAATTTGACAGGGTTTCGGCTTATGCCGCAGGACTCTGCATGTCAGCGCCCGGACAGGACGCACTTCAGGGGCTTGCCCCATGCTTGGGACGGGAGGAGCTGCTTGTAGAGCTTGAGCGGGTGCTTGAGTTGAAATCACTGCTTCAGGAAGGCTCTTCTCTCCCGTTCTCCACTCTTCCTGATACACGGCCGCTTCTTGTGAAAATTGGAATGGAGGGCAACAGGCTTGAGCCTGAAGAGCTTCACGATATCAGCGATCTGCTTCAGGCTTCAGCCGCACTGCGGCGGTTTCTGGCTGCAAATCGGGAGTCATGGCCGCGTCTGGATTCACTTGGCGAAAAGCTCTGGCTTGATACATTCATACGCTCAGCCATCAGGACAATTATTGACGAAGACTGCAAGGTCAGGAGTTCGGCAAGCCATGAATTGAAACAAATCCGGCACGCTCTTGGTGATGACAGGCAGCTTCTTCTGCGCCGTATGGAGAAGATTCTTGACCATTGCAGAAGAAGCGGCTGGTTGATGGAAGAGAGCGTTGCCATCAAGAATTCCCGCCTCTGTCTTCCCATGAAGGTGGAATATCGACAAAGGATTCCGGGGTTTGTGCAGGACTGGTCGGGCAGTGGACAGACGGTGTTTGTTGAACCTGCTGAAACCCTTGAAATAGCCAACCGAATCCAGGAGGGAGAAATTCATGAGAGGCGGGAAATCGACCGGATACTCAGGGAGATGACCGATCGTCTCCGTCCCGATCTCGGGAACCTTTCCTATACCTGCGAGCTGCTTGCATTTTTTGATTCTCTTGTGGGGCGCGCCCGTTTTGCTCTTGAAACAGCCTCCGTGCTTCCGGCGATAAGCAGCTCCGGGGAGCTTCGTCTCATCCGGGGGTTTCACCCCTGGCTGCTTATTTCCCATCGCGACCGTGAAGTTTTTCCGCTTGACCTTGAGCTTTCATCCTGTGAACCGGTTCTGATCATCTCGGGCCCCAACGCCGGCGGAAAGTCGGTGGCCATGAAAACCATCGGTCTGCTCGCCCTCATGTTGCGCCACGGTTATCTGCTTCCATGCAGCGAAAGTTCCGTTTTTCCTTTCTTTTCGGAAATCGGGATTGAAATAGGTGATGAACAGTCCATTGAGAACGATCTGTCCACTTTCAGCTCCCATCTTCGCCAGGTGCGCCGCATTCTTGATGGTGCAGGAAAGAACTCCCTTGTGCTCATTGACGAACTCTGTTCGGGAACAGATGTTGAGGAGGGGGGCGCTATTGCGCGGAGTGTCGTTGAGGAGCTGATGCGGCGGGGGAGCAAGGCCATTGTGACCACCCACATCGGTGAGCTGAAAGCCTATGCCCATGAGCGCGAGGGGGTGGTGAATGGAGCCATGGAATTTGACCGCACCGCTCTTTTGCCGACCTTCCGGTTTATCAAGGGGGTGCCGGGAAGCAGTTTTGCCTTTGCCATGATGCAGCGTCTGGGGTTTCCGCAGACGATGCTTGATGAGGCCCGCTCGTTCATGCATGAAGAGCATCGGGCGCTTGAGGGACTGCTTGCGGATCTTCATCGGAAACTCTCTGAAAACCGGCTCCGCGGGTGTGAACTTGAATCGGCTGAAGCGCGTCTGGCACTTCGTGAACAGTCGGCTGCCGACTCTGAAGCTTCGTTGGCAAAGCAGCGGCGGGAGCAGAAACTCAAGGCAGTAAAAGAGATACAGCGCGAAGTGGAAGGTGCCCGGCGCGAAATCCGCGATATCCTTCAGGATGTGCGTGATGCGCCCCGGGACCCGCGCATTCTGCAGGAGGCCCGCAGAAAACTTTCTGCCAGAGCCGCGGAAGCTGAAAAAAGAACAGCCATCCTTCATGAGGAAACCGCACATCCCCCCGACCTGAGCATCCGTGAAGGGGATCTGGTCAGGATTCTGGATTCGTCGGCAACCGGTGAGGTGGAAAAGCTTAAGGGCGAAAGTGCCGTAGTGCTCTGCGGGAACTTCCGTGTGACTGTTTTGCTGAAAAACCTTGAAAAAACTTCAAGGCGGCAGACCCGGAAAGCCGACAAAGCCGCCTCTCACCCGAAAGGGTGGAGCGCTGCCCCGGCACCAGTGGAATCGACAACACTCGATATCCGCGGCCTCAGCGGTGATGAGGCGGTGCCCAGGGTTGAACGCTTCATTGACGCCATGCACCGCAGCCGAATGCACTCTGCAACCATCATTCATGGCACCGGAACCGGAGTGCTCCGCCGCCGGACTCATGAGCTTCTCAAACGCCATGCCGCTGTCAAGTCGTTTCGTGTCGGTGCATGGGGTGAGGGGTACGACGGGGTCACCATTCTTACCCTGTGAGGGAAGTATAGGCGCAGGCAGACAGATATGAATTGAATTTTTGGTATCTTGACCCCGAAATTTCATTGTCACCGTTCAACCCTACTATCCTTGAAACCCGCTTCTGAACGATATATGACCATACCGAACCAGCTTACCGCCCTGCGGATTCTGCTGGTGCCGGTGTTTGTGCTGCTCCTCCTGCATGAGGATCCGTCGTTCAAGCTTGCCGGGGTCATTGTTTTTACCGTGGCATCACTCACGGATCTCTATGACGGATGGCATGCCAGAAGGTTCAACGAGGAGAGCCGTCTCGGGGCCTTTCTTGATCCTCTTGCCGACAAGCTTCTGATTACCGCCGCTTTTCTGGTCTATGTCTGGATGGGCTATCTTTCTCTCTGGATGGTGGTTCTTGTAGTTGTGCGTGATGTGGTGGTGACAGTGCTCAGGAGCTGGGCCGAGTTCAGAAACCAGCCGGTGGTGACAAGCGTGCAGGCAAAGTACAAAACCCTCCTCCAGAATGTGTTTGCCTATCTGGTGATGGTGCTGATATTCCTTCAGAAGTCAGAGCTTTTTGGCAATCGTTCGGCCGAACTGATCGGCGACTTTCTCTTCTCTTCCGCGCTTGACTGGATTATGCTTACTGTCACTGTGGTGACGGTGGCGACGGGAGTTTCCTACCTGATGGACAACTGGGATGTCATTACCGGAAACCATGAAGGGGATGCATGAACGCCGCTTCTGAAGGGCTGAGGTTCCAGGTTGCCAGGGCGCTGTCCACCGTTTTCTGGATAGGGTATTTCCCTGTGGCACCCGGTACGGCTGCCAGTGCCGTCGCTCTTCTGCCCTATCTTTTTTTTCCGATTTTTCAACAGCCGGCAGTGCTTGCCGCCGGAGTGCTTTTTGCAACGGTGATTGGCGTGTGGTCGGGAGGCATTATGGAGGATGCTGCCGGAGAGGATCCGTCCGAGGTGACTGTGGACGAGGTTGCCGGTCAGTGGCTGGCGCTTCTTGCTCTTCCCTCAGGGCTTCTGCCCGTCCTGCTTGCTTTTATTTTTTTCCGTCTGTTCGATATTCTCAAGCCCGGTCCCGTAGACCTTGTCCAGCGGCTGCCGGGTGGATGGGGAATCATGATGGATGATCTTCTTGCCGGGCTTTTTGCCAATCTTGCCGTCCGTATTCTTCTTTTCTCCGCTGCTTTTTTTCAGCTTTCCCTGCCGGTATAGAACAGCCTGATTTTTTCGGCTACTGCCGGGGCGTCAAGTCCTGTTTCCCTGTAGAGGTCCGTCATGCTGCCGTGGGTGACGAAGGCATCGGGCAGCCCGATTCTGAGCAGTCTGGTTTTTTTTGATGCTTCGGACAGGTGGTCGGCAACGGCGCTGCCGAAACCTCCTATGATGCTGTTCTCCTCAAGAGTGACGATATGGGTGGCAGAGGCAGAGAGTCTGTCAATGAGCGCGGTGTCAAGCGGCTTGAGGAAACGCATGTCGGCAATTTCTACAGAGATCCCTTCGTTTTCAAGCAGGCGTCCTGCTTCAAGTGCTGTGGCCGCCATGGTCCCAAGGGTCAGGATGACGGGACCCGTTCCCTCTTTGAGCATCCGTCCTTTTCCTGGCTCAAGTGCCGTGAAGTTTTTGCGCATCTCCTCCCCGCCGGTGCTTCCCCTCGGGTAGCGGATTGCAACGGGGCCATCGATATGATAGAGTGCGGTATGAAGCATGTCGCGCAGTTCCTGGCCGTCTGAAGGAGCCATGATGGTGAGGCCCGGCACAGCATGCAGATAGGAGAGGTCGAAGGCACCGTGGTGGGTCGGGCCGTCTTCGCCCACAAGGCCGGCACGGTCAATGGCAAAGACGACGGGGAGGTTCTGCAGGGCCACATCGTGAATGACCTGGTCAAGCGCCCGCTGCAGGAATGTGGAGTAGATGGCGCAGACTGGTTTCAGCCCTTCAAGGGCCTGTCCGGCCGCAAAGGTGACGGCGTGCCCCTCGGCAATGCCGACATCGTAAAAGCGGTCGGGCATGGCCTTCTGGAACAGGTCAAGCGAGGTTCCGGTGGGCATGGCGGCGGTGATGGCCGTAATGGCGGGATCTTTCAGGGCCATTTCGACAAGGGCTTCTCCGAACACCTCCTGATATTTTGGCGTGGCGGAAGGCCCCTCTTTTTTTGCTGTTATTCCTGTGACGGTGTCGAACCCTCCGTTGTGGGCATGCCAGTCGCTCTGGTTCTCTTCAGCGGGGAGAAACCCTTTTCCCTTGGTGGTGATGACATGGAGTAGTTTCGGGTGAGGGAGTTCCTGCATCTCCCTGAGTGCCCGGACGAGCTGCCCCATGTTGTGCCCGTCTATGGGTCCGAAGTAGCGCAGTCCAAGTGCCTCAAAAAAGGCTCCCGGAGTGAGCGCAGCTTTCATGCCATCTTCAAGTCGCCGCAGTGATGTTTTTGCTCTCTCAGCAAGATCATTGTTCATCATCGACATACTCTCCCAGAGCAGGCGGCGTGCTTTGTTGTAGGTTTTGTTGAGGGTGAAGTTGACCATATGGGTTTTAAGCCCCCCGGTGCTGGGGGAGATGGCCATCTGGTTGTCGTTGAGTATAACGAGGACATCGTTTTTCAGATCGCCCAGATGGTTCATTGCTTCAAATGCCATTCCGCCCGTCATGCTTCCGTCACCGATGACGGCAATCACCTTCTCATTGCCACCCTTGAGGTCGCGCGCCGAGGCTATTCCGGCGGCCGCTGAAATGGAGGTGGAGGCGTGGCCGGTTCCAAATGCATCATGCGGGCTTTCGTGGATTTTCGGAAAGCCGGAGATGCCTCCGTATTTCCGGTTAGAGTTCATCCTTTCCCGTCGTCCCGTCAGCATTTTATGGATATAGGCCTGATGGCCGACATCCCAGACAATCCGGTCTTTTTCCGTGTTATAGACATGGTGGAGCGCTACGCTCAGTTCTGTGACCCCGAGACTGGAGGCGAAGTGGCCGCCGTTGAGGGAGATGAGGTTGATCAGTTCGTGCCGGCATTCATTGGCAAGGGTTTCCAGCTGGCGGATGCTGAGCTTTTTCAGGTCGCGTGGCGAATTGATGGTATCGAGTAGGGAGCGTGAATCTGCCATGATCGAATGGGTTTCAGATGCCGGTCACCTGCATGAGCAGGCTTCGCTGGGGGCGGGGACCGTCAAGTTCAATAAAGAATATCGACTGCCACCTTCCAAGCAGGAGCTTTCCTTCTGCAAAGGGGATGGTTTCTGATGTGTTCATGAAGAGGCCGAGCAGGTGCGAGTGGGCATTGTCGCGCCCGTCTATGGGTTCAAGGTTGTGGCTGTAGTTTCCATCCCGCGGCGCCAGCCGTTTGAGGAATGTTTCCATGTCTTCCATCAGCCGTTCCTCGTTCTCATTGATGTTCACGCATGCGGTTGTGTGTCGGCTGATGAGGGTGAGCAGCCCCTCCTGCATGCCCGATTCCTCTACGGCGCGTACTGCATCTGCGGTGACATCGATGATTTCAATCGGCTTCAGGCTTTGCAGTGAGAGCGTGGATCGGACAATGTTCATGAATGGAATTGTGTGAGAGTGTTGTTCAGAATGTGACGACAATTGCTTCATGCGGCGCCAGCCTTGTTTTCAGTGAATCCTCCTCAAGATGGGTTGTGTTGCCGCGGTTCCCGGTTGAGGTACTGAGAATGTTCATGCTCTCTTCACTGATTCCGCTGAGTGCGGGGTGAGTGAACTGTGTTGCTATTCCTGTTGAACTGAAGTTGGCAAGAATCATGGCGTGCCGGTCGCGGGTGAAGCGATGGAACCCGAAGCATTGTGTGTGTGAAGGTCCCTCAAAGCTTATCCATTCAACCTCTCCTTCCTGAAAAACCTCCTCTTTCTGCAGTTGGAACAGTTTTCTGTAGAGTTCCATGAGCTCCCTGTCTTCATGTTCGGGAGCCTGACGGATCAGCTGCACAGGAATTTTGTGCCGGTATCCCTCCATCTGGTCCTGATGGACAAGATGCATGCCCGGGGCGGTGAGGAAAATCATGGCGGCCGCCCTGTTGTTGAGTCCTATTTTTCCTGCCGCTCTGGCTTCATCATGGTTTTCAAGAAAACGGCAGAGATGTTTCTGATAGTTCCACTGCGCCTTCATGTGGCCCATGAGTTTGTCGCCATTGACCGGTGCGCTCGTGAGAAAGTCGTAAAAGGGCTTGTCATAGGTGTAGTCGAATCCCTGCTGCTGCAGTTCCCACTCCTTGTTCCAGTATGATTCCGCCAGAAAGAGAAAGTCGGGATGGCGCTCCTTGACGGCGGCTATTGCCGGCCCCCAGAACTCCTCCTTCATGTGCCCGCTGAGGCTTTTCCATGTTGTGTTGAAAACGCTTTTCAGCACCAGCATGGCCACATCGCACCGGACGGCGTCGCAGAGTTCGCTGATGGTGAAGAGGTTCTCCGTCATCATTGCATGGGTGGCGGGATTGGCATAGTTGATCTGGAGGGTGTCGGTCCATGGTGCAAAATAGGGGTCCCTGCCATGTGCAAGGTATTTGCCTTTGGCATACTCAAAACAGGCACCCGGGTCCTGGCTCTGCTCGTCTGCTGAAACAGAGATGAAGTGTTCGGGATGCGCCGGAAGCCACTGGTTGTCGAGCGCCATATGATTCGGCACGAAGTCGAGCATGAGCCGGATGCCATGTTCCGCAAGCTTTTTGCGGAAAACGAGCATGTCGTCTCTTCCGCCCAGGGCTTCATTGACGGTGTATGATGGTATGGAGTAGGGAGATGATGCAATGTCTTCCGGGTGGAGAGAGGAGAGGTGGTCGAGAAGCTCACCGCGAAGGCCGGGGTGTGATGTGGCTATGGCTTTGCTGTAGAGGCTGGGTGTCCATACCCCCATCAGCCATACCATGGTGAAGCCGGATTCTTTGAAGAACCGGAATTCGGAATCGGGAACATTGCCAAGCGTCACGGTATGGCCGTTGAGACGGCTGAGTTTCTGCAGCCAGATTCTGGTATTGATTTCGTAGACGAGAGGGAACATGAAGCGAGGCGGTTACAGGTGGTAAAGGAATCCGGTTAGTTTTTCAATATAGAAACTGAAACGATCAATTATGAGAGAGAAGCGGATAAAAAGAGGAAAAACAAATGAGGTTGAAGGGAGTGCCGGGGTTTGTAAAGTAGCGGTAAAAAGGGTTAAGTTGTCGCATCATCCCTTCTCCCTTAACTATAATAACGGGTAACCTTTTATTTTTGGCTGATTTATTGCAAGATCTCAGCGCCGTGCAGCGCGATGCCGCAAGCGCGACTGAAGGACCGGTAATGGTCCTTGCGGGTGCCGGCTCGGGAAAAACCCGGGTCATTACCTATCGTATCGCAAACCTGATTGGTAATCAAGGTGTTCCGGCAGGAAACATTCTTGCCCTTACCTTTACCAACAAGGCGGCGGGCGAGATGCGCCACCGGGTTGATCAGCTTCTGGGTCCCGGCAGTTCGGGAGGTCTGTGGATAGGTACTTTCCATTCCGTCTTTGCCCGGCTTCTTCGCGAGTATATTGATCGTCTCGGCTACAGCCGGAGCTTTTCGATTTTTGATTCCGATGACAGCAAAAGCCTTATCCGCCAATGTATGGCAGAGCTCAACATCTCTCAGGATTCCGTTCCGGTGAATACGGTTCAGGGCATTATCAGCAAGGCAAAAAACAGTTTTATCCTGCCGGCTGATTTTCATCGCAATGCCGCCGATTACAACCAGCAGAAAGCCTCGCAGATTTATGAGCTTTACGCCCGAAAGCTTAAAGAGAATAATGCTCTTGATTTTGATGACCTGCTCATCAAGCCCCTTGAGCTGTTCGGCAACCATCCGGAGGTTCTTGAAGAGCTGCAGGAGCTGTTCCGCTATATTCTCATCGATGAATATCAGGATACCAACAGGGCGCAGTATCTGGTGACAAAAATGCTTGCATCCCGCCATCGCAACATTTTTGTGGTGGGTGATGATGCGCAGTCGATCTATTCCTGGCGTGGGGCCGACATTTCCAACATCCTGAACTTTCAGGATGATTATGAGGATGCCAGAACCTTCAAACTGGTTGAGAACTACCGCAGTACCGGAACCATTCTGCAGGCAGCCAACAGCGTGATCAGCCGGAACCAGCGCCAGATTAAAAAGGAGCTTGTTGCAAAGGGTGCGACGGGGGAGCCGTTGACCCTCATTGAGGCGTTCAATGAGCGGCAGGAGGCTGAAAAGGTAGGGGAATGGATACGAAAACTTTCGTTGGAGAAGCAGCTGGATTTCCGGAGCTTCGCCATTTTTTACCGTACCAATGCCCAGTCGCGGGTGCTGGAGGATACCATGCGCCAGCACAGGCTGCCCTACAAGATTTTTGGCAGTGTCTCGTTTTACAAGCGCAAGGAAATCAAGGATGCTGTTGCCTATCTCCGTTTTGTTCAGAATGACCGCGACAGTGAGTCGCTGCTCAGAATCATCAATTTCCCGCCCCGGAAAATTGGTGATGTCAGTATCGGCAAGCTCCGCGATTTCGCCCGCGAGCGTGGCATTTCTCTCTATGAGGCTATCCGTTGTGCCCCTCAAGGGGGATATCAGCAGCGGCTTGTCAACGCGCTCTCTTCATTTTCATCCGTGATTGAGTCGCTCAGGGAAATTGCCGAAACGGGAACAGTCTATGAGGTGCTCAACAGCCTCTTTGTGCAGACCGGGCTTCTGTCTCTGCTGCAGGCGGAAAACACCCCAGAGTCAATGGCCCGGCACGACAACCTTCAGGAACTGCTCAGCATGGCCCGCGATTTTTCGGACCACAACCCCGATGCGGGGATGCTTGGGGATTTTCTTGAGAATATTGCTCTTGCCTCTGACTATGACGAGACGCAGGAGTCCGATAATTTTGTTTCCCTCATGACGGTGCATGCCTCAAAAGGGCTGGAATTTCCCGTTGTCTTCATTACCGGTCTTGAGGAGCGGCTTTTTCCCCTCAACTGCTATGAGCCCGAGCAGATGGAGGAGGAACGGCGGCTCTTTTATGTTGCCGTGACGCGCGCGCGTGAAAAAATTTTCCTTTCATGGGCACAGAGCCGTTATCTCTACGGTCAGCCGCAGCATTGCCTCCGATCAAAGTTCATCAATGAAATTGACGGCGATATTGTGCATACCGAAAGCGGCAGGGAGCATGGCGGCGGAGCCGGGGCAGCCGTTTCTGTGCGAAGAACCGAGCCTGTACGCCATTCGGGAGGAGGTGCCCCTCCTGTCCGGGAGAAAGAGGGTATGCGGAAGGGTACGAGAGTTCATCATGCGGTGTTCGGGCCAGGTACCGTGCTTGAGCTTCAGGGGCGCGGGACGCAGCAGAAAGCGAAAATACTGTTCAGGGGTTCAGGTGAGAAAACCCTGATGGTGCAGTATGCGAATCTCAAGGTTCTTCCGTAACTTCAGCTACCGTTTAGTCAATAAAAGAACAGAGCAGCATGAGGATCCTTTTCGGTGTGCAGGGTACCGGCAACGGCCATATCAGCCGCAGCAGGGAGCTTGTCCGCAAGCTCAAATCCGACGGGCATGAGGTCGAGGTACTTGTGAGCGGCAGGAAAGAGGAGGAGCTGAAGGAGATTGAAGTGTTCCAGCCCTTCCGGGTGATGAAGGGGATGACCCTTATTACCTATCGTGGGCGGATGAACTATATGGAGACCATGTTCCAGCTTGATCTGGGCCGGCTCATGAATGATGTGTGGACGCTTGATACGGCAGGAACTGACCTCATCATTACCGATTTTGAACCAATCACCTCCATGGTGGCCCGCATACGCAACATACCCTCACTCGGATTCGGCCACCAGTACGCATTTCCCTATCCTGTTCCCATGGCCCGCGGCAATATTTTCGAGCGGTATACGCTGCTCAATTTTGCGCCCGCCCGGCATAATGCCGGCCTTCACTGGCATCATTTCAATCAGCCGATTTTTCCTCCCGTCATTCCCCCTTCGCTCTATGGAAGTGATCCTGTTGCTCCGGTAAAGGGGAAAATTCTCGTCTATCTTCCGTTTGAAGAGATTGATGATGTGGCAAGGCTTGTTTCACCGTTCAGCGATTGCAGTTTTTTTGTATACGGGAAGGTTGACACTGATAGGGATGAGGGCAACATGCATTTCCGCGGCTACTCCCGTGAGGGATTTCTCCGCGATCTCATGGAGTGCGGGGGAGTCGTCTGCAATGCAGGATTCGAACTTCCCGGAGAGGCGCTGCATCTTGGACGAAAGCTTCTGCTGAGACCCCTTGACGGCCAGATTGAGCAGGAGTCAAATGCCATGGCAATGGAGCAGCTTGGGTATGGAATGTCGATGCATTCGCTCAACAGCGATACCCTTCGTTCCTGGCTTGAATCGCCCGGTCGTGAGCCGTTGCATTATGCCCATACGGTCGATTATATTGCTGAATGGATAGGAAGCGGACGATGGGACGATCAGGCTCATTTCGCAGGGGCGGCATGGCGGGAAAAGAGTTGAATCCATTAAGGGAGTCGGACGGTATGCAGTTCAGGGACCTGGTGAGCCGCTCGAGGAGCTGCCGGCGTTTTGATGCCGAAGTACCTGTTGGCGAAGAGGCTGTCGGCAACCTGGTTGAGATTGCCTGCTGCCTTCCTTCGGCGCGTAACCTGCAGCCGCTCCGCTACATTGCCCTCACCGCCAGGGCAGAGTGCGATGCATTGTTTCCCCTGCTTGGCTGGGCAGGCTATCTTGAAGAGTGGCCGGGTCCTGAAGAGGGGGAGCGGCCCACCGCCTATCTGGTAATGCTCAACGACACTTCCATTGCTGAAGATTCATCCTGCGACAGCGGCATAGCTGCCGGAGCCATTCTGCTGGGTGCCACTGCAGCAGGCTATGGAGGATGCATCGTCGGGTCCGTGCAGAAGGATGCCCTTCGCCGGCAGCTGCGTATTCCCCGGCAGTACGAAGTTCTCATGGTCATCGCTCTGGGAAAGCCTGCTGAAACCATTGTCATCGACAGGATCGGGGAGGGGGAGAGCATTCGCTACTATCGCGACCGGAACGATATTCACCATGTTCCGAAGCGGGAGGCCGCCGATCTGCTGCTTCGGTTTCACTGAGTTGCCCGCCTGAGATGATGCTCAATATTGCCATGCTTCTGAAGGCCTACCGTGAGGGGTTCTTTCCTATGTCTGATCCCGAAGACGGCGAGCTCTACTGGTGCCGTCCCCACATGCGGGCGGTGTTTCCTCTTGACAGGTTCAGTCCCTCAAGGGATGTGCGGCGTCTGGAGAGGAAGGGGGTGTTCCGGCTCACTGTGAACCATGATTTTCCGGGTGTGATCCGTGGGTGTGCGGCACCGCGGAAAGGGGACCCGGATACCTGGATTTCAGAGCCTATCATAGCTGCATATCAGCAACTTCATGAGCTGGGACTTGCCCACAGCATTGAGTGCTGGCACGACGGAGAGCTTGCAGGCGGACTCTACGGCATGTCGATGGCCGGGGCTTTTTTTGGTGAGTCCATGTTTTCATGGCGCTCATACGCTTCGCAGGTGGCACTTTCATTTCTGGTGCACCGGCTCAGGCTGAAAGGGTTTCGCCTTCTTGATGCGCAGATCATGAATCCTCACCTCAGGCGTCTTGGTGCCGTGGAAATCAGCCATGAGGAATATATGGAGCAGCTTGCCGTGGCGCTGGCAAAAAAGACTGTTTTTCTCTGAAACGGGAAAGTGGTACCTTGCGAGGTTATCAATGAAAGAATTCATTACCGTAACCGGGGTTCGTCTATGCTGTCCAGGGATTTAACTGAAAAGGGATCCAAAACCAGAGTCATCATCTATTCCGGAAAAGGCGGTACCGGTAAAACCACCATCTCCTCATCAACTGCCGTGGCTCTGGCCAGGCAGGGGAAAAAAGTGCTGATCATGTCCTCGGATCCGGCACACTCGCTTTCCGATGTTTTCAATGTCCGTATCAGCCGCAATGACCCCCAGAAAATCGAGGAGAACCTCTATGGCCTTGAGGTTGATACGGTCTATGAGCTTAAAAAGAACATGTCAGGGTTCCAGAAGTTTGTCTCCACATCATACAAGAACAAGGGGATTGACAGCGGTATGGCTTCGGAGCTGACGACACAGCCGGGACTTGACGAAATTTTCGCCCTCAGCCGCCTTCTTGATGAGTCGCAGTCCGGAAAATGGGATGCAGTGGTGCTTGATACATCTCCTACCGGCAATACTCTCCGGCTTCTTGCCTATCCCGAAATCATTATCGGGGGCAACATGGGCAAGCAGTTTTTCAAGCTATACAAAAGCATGTCCTCGCTTGCCCGTCCGCTATCGGGAACCTCCATTCCTGATGACGATTTCTTCAATGAGGTCAATGTGCTGCTCAAGCAGATGGAGGACATCAACCAGTTCATTCTCAGTCCCGAGGTTACTTTCCGGCTGGTTCTGAACCCTGAAAAACTATCCATCCTTGAAACCAAGAGGGCATACACCTTTGTGCACCTCTACGGCATCAACATCGACGGTATCTTCATCAACAAGATTCTTCCTACCTCCACAACGGTCGGGGAGTATTTTGAGTTCTGGGCCGATCTTCACAGCAAGTACCTGATGGAGATAGACAACTCGTTCTATCCGACACCGGTCTTCCGCTGCCATCTGCAGCGGCACGAGCCCATAGGGCCTGACGCTCTCCATGAAATCAGCAGGCTGGTGTTCGGTGATCAGGCGGCTGACAGGATTTTCTATTCGGGAAAGAACTTCTGGATTGAGAGCAGCAAGAACGAACTTCGTGAGGATCATCATGAGATTCTCTGCATAAAGATTCCATTTCTGAAAGATGCCGAGGATGTCAGCGTTGAAAGGATGGGGACGGATATTGTCGTCGCCGTTGACCGTGCCCAGCGCATTATTACCCTTCCCAGGGCGCTCTACAGCCTTGAGCTGGAGGAGTTTGTCCGTGAGGATAATCTCCTGAGGGTGATTTTCCGGGAAATTGTCGTGCCGAAGGAGGAGGCGGAGCTCAATGTGAATAAAAATGTGTTGGACAAGCTCCGCTCAATGAGGCGCATGAAAATCTGAAGCCTTGCCGGGGCGGCTGGAACTGCCCTTTCTGAAGAAATATCATGGTAACCTTTTAAGTTTTCACGGGAATCATGTATCTTCATTGTTTAAAATATTGAAATCAACGGGGTCTTGTCTCCCATTTTGTTAAAGAATCAGCTTATATCATGTCCGAGAAAGCGCACTATGGTCTGTTGAAAGGGAAGAAGGGAATCGTATTCGGCCCACTTGATGAAAGCAGTATCGGCTGGCAGATTGCGGTTCACGCATACGGAGAGGGCGCCAGTATTGCAATATCGAATGTTGCTGCTGCCATGCGGTTCGGTAATACCGATGAACTTTCCGCTCTGTGCGGAAACGCCCCTGTCATTGTCTGCGACGCATCGAAAAACGATGATGTCGACAGCTGTTTCAAAGAGCTCAAGGAAAAAGTCGGCAAGGTGGATTTCATTGTGCATTCCATCGGCATGTCGCAGAATATCCGCAAGCAGCTTCCTTATGAGGAACTCAACTACGAGTGGTTCATGAAGACGCTGGATGTTTCCGGTCTTTCGCTCCACCGTCTGGTTTCCTATGCGCTGAAGAACGATGTGCTCAATGACGGCGCAAGTGTTCTGGCGCTTTCCTATATAGCCTCACAGCGCAATTACTGGACCTATTCGGACATGGGCGACGCCAAGTCCCTGCTTGAGTCTATTGTCCGCAGCTACGGACCCCGGCTTGCCCGCAGGGGTATCCGCATCAATACCATTTCCCAGAGCCCGACCTACACAAAGGCCGGCAGCGGAATCCCCGGTTTTGAGAAAATGTACGAATACAGCGACCTGATGTCGCCTCTCGGCAATGCATCGGCAGTTGAATGTGCCGAGTATGCCATGACGGTGCTCAGCGACCTTTCCCGCAAGGTTACCATGCAGAACCTTTTTCATGACGGCGGTTACAGCTCCATGGGTGCTACCATACCCATGATCAAACTTGCCCATGAGGTTCTCAATGATCAGGAACTTGCTGCAAGGGTTGGCCTTGAAGATTTCAAGCCTTCCGCATAAGCTGGTACCGGTTGGGAGCTGCCCGCCCGGCGGCTCCCCGTTACGCCGCATGATTCTCCATAGCGCCTTTTCACCGCAAAGCACTCGCTGAAGCGGTTGGTATCATTATGTTTCAGTGCCGGACACTGTGTCCGGCTGCAACGGCATCGGTAGTTTTCTGTCCGAAGTTTTCCTGTTTCAGTCATAGGTATCAGTACCCTGCACCCCGGTGAGCACCGGTGCGGCGAGACGATGTTTTGGCCTTTCTTGTTTTAGTTCCAGTAACCACACAATACAAACCATAACACCAATGGCAAAAAACGCGACCATCATCTATACCAAAATTGACGAGGCTCCGGCTCTCGCTACATATTCTCTTCTTCCGGTCATTCAGGCCTTTGTAAAGGGAACCGGCATCGGGGTGGAAACCCGTGATATTTCGCTTGCAGGCAGAATCATTGCGAACTTCCCGGAAAATCTCACTGAAGAGCAGAAGATCCCCGATTATCTTGCTGAACTTGGTGAGCTTGCGCTGAAGCCGGAAGCAAACATCATCAAGCTTCCCAATATCAGTGCCTCAATTCCCCAGCTCCAGGCAGCAATCAAAGAGCTCCAGTCGCAGGGTTACAAGATTCCTGATTATCCCGAGTCACCTTCGACCGATGCCGAGAAAGCTCTTCAGGCCCGATTTGCCAAAGTGCTTGGAAGCGCTGTGAACCCGGTTCTCCGTGAGGGTAATTCCGACCGTCGCGCACCGCTCAGCGTGAAAAAATACGCACAGAACAATCCGCATCGTATGGCCGCCTGGTCTGCCGATTCAAAGTCATCCATTGCCAGCATGGCAAGTGGGGATTTTTACGGCAGCGAGAAGTCGGTAACCATTGCTGCTCCGACGACTGTCCGCATTGAGTTCGTCGGTGCTGAGGGTTCCGTGACGGTGCTTAAAGACAAAACCAGCCTTCTGCAGGATGAGGTCATCGATACAGCGGTCATGAATGTCCGTTCGCTGCGCAGCTTCTTTGAAGCCCAGATTGATGCAGCCAAAAAGAATGGCACGCTTCTTTCGCTTCACCTGAAGGCAACCATGATGAAGGTTTCCGATCCCATCATATTCGGACATGCCGTTTCTGTTTTCTATCGTGATGTGTTTGAAAAGCATGCTGCTGTCATCAAGGAGCTTGGCGTCAATGTCAGGAACGGTCTTGGCGACCTGTACGCGAAAATCCAGAACCTTCCTGATGCACAGCGCTCTGAAATAGAGGCTGATATCCAGGCTGTTTACCCCACCCGTCCTGCACTGGCGATGGTTGATTCCGACAAGGGTATCACCAACCTCCATGTGCCCAACGACATCATTGTCGATGCCTCCATGCCGGTTGTTATCCGTGACGGTGGAAAAATGTGGGGACCTGACGGTCAGCTGCACGACACTACCGCAATGATTCCGGACCGCTGCTATGCCACCATGTACCAGGCAATGGTGGAGGACTGCAAAAAGAACGGTGCGTTCGATCCCGCAACCATTGGCACTGTGCCCAATGTTGGGCTGATGGCGCAGAAAGCCGAGGAGTACGGTTCGCATGACAAGACCTTCACCGCTCCCGCCGAAGGCTTCATCCGCGTGGTGGATGCTGCAGGAACTGTGCTGATGGAGCAGGCTGTTGAAACCGGTGATATTTTCCGGATGTGCCAGGCCAAGGATGCTCCTATCCGTGACTGGGTCAAGCTTGCCGTTTCACGGGCCCGTGCAACCGGAGCCCCTGCCATTTTCTGGCTCAACAGCAGTCGTGCACATGATGCGCAGCTGATTGAAAAAGTAGGCACCTACCTGAAAGAACATGATACTGCCGGTCTTGATATCCGCATCATGCATCCTGTTGAAGCCATGCAGTTCTCTCTCGGTCGTCTTCGTGCCGGACAGGACACCATTTCGGTTACCGGTAATGTGCTTCGCGACTACCTGACCGATCTGTTCCCCATCATTGAGCTCGGCACAAGCGCCAAAATGCTCTCTGTCGTGCCGCTGATGAACGGTGGCGGACTGTTTGAAACAGGTGCGGGCGGTTCTGCTCCAAAGCATGTGCAGCAGTTTGAGAAAGAGGGGTACCTCCGCTGGGATTCTCTCGGCGAGTTCTCGGCACTTGCCGCCTCCTTCGAGCACCTTGCCTCCGCATTCAGCAATGAGAAGGCCGCGGTTCTGGCTGAAACTCTTGATCAGGCAATCGGAAAGTTCCTTGACAACAGAAAGTCACCTGCCCGTAAGGTTGGTCAGATTGACAACCGTGGAAGCCATTTCTACCTTGCCCTCTACTGGGCCGAGGCTCTGGCAGCCCAGAGCGGTGATGGTGAACTGAAGAGCCGTTTTGCTGATGTTGCAGCAAAACTTGCCGCTGCTGAAACAGCAATCAATGAAGAGCTGATTGCTGCACAGGGCAAGCCTGTTGCAATGGGAGGGTATTACCATGTGGACGATGCACTGGTTTCCGTAGCAATGCGCCCCAGCGCAACCTTTAACGCAATCATTGACACTCTGTGATTGTTCTCTCCACTCTTGGGAGTCAAAACAGCAAAAGCCCGGTATATTCCGGGCTTTTGCTGTTTTTGGGAGGCTCTTTCCTCATGGGGACTTTCCTATTGTGCTCCTGCATGCGTACCTTATTATATGATCGAAAACAGTAACAAGAAGGATGTGTGAGTATGGGACAGAAAACCCTCAGGGTACTCTTTATTGGCGATGTTGTAGGTACTCCGGGACTGCAGATTGTCGGGCGGATGCTGAAAAGCTTCATCAGCAGCCACCATATTGATTTTGTGGTCTGCAATGGAGAGAATGCGCACAACGGGAAGGGGATGAGCGTCGATGCCCTCAATCAGCTGCTGGAGGCGGGTGTGAATGTGGTGACCGGTGGGAATCATACCTGGAGCAACTTCAATTTTTTCGATACCCTGAAAACCCATCCTCAGGTTCTTCGGCCTCTCAACTACCCCAAAGGAACCTATGGCAAAGGATACGGCATCTATCGCCTTCCTGAAGGTCTTGGCGACATTGCCATCATCAACCTTCAGGGACGGACCTTCATGTCGCCCATTGACTGCCCCTTCCGGACAGCCGATTGGGTTATCAAGCAGGTCAAGGATCAGGCCCGTTTCATTTTTGTAGATTTCCACGCGGAAGCAACAGCCGAAAAAATCGCCCTCGGCTGGTATCTTGACGGCCGTGTGTCAGCCCTGATAGGAACGCACACCCATGTGCAGACGGCTGACGAGCGGATTCTGCCGAAAGGGACTGCATACTGCACCGATGCAGGAATGACCGGGCCGCACCAGTCGGTTATCGGGATGCAGATAAAATCTGCCACGGACCGCATGCTCTACCAGACTCCGCATAAATATGAGTGCGCTGTGGACGATGTCCACATGTCAGGCATCATTATGGCTTTTGATGCCGCTACCGGCAAGGCAACAGGTATTGAAAGGCTCTTCTATCCCCCTTTTGAGCGGGGAAGCCTGTAACCAGAGAAAAGCCACCTGAGAGGTGGCTTTTCTTTTTCAGTGAACGGTTTTGCCGGGGCAGTTCAGCGAATGCCCTGTTCAAACTCTTCAGCTACCCGTACATCGTCTTCGCTTCCTATGTAGAGCGGTGTACGCTGATGCAGTTCAGACGGGTCAATGTCGAGAATGCGGCGCCGTCCATCAGTAGCCCGTCCACCAGCCTGTTCGCAGATGTAGGCGAGGGGGTTTCCTTCGTACATGAGCCGGAGTTTTCCGTTGGGGTGATTTGTTGTGGGAGGGTAGACAAAGACACCGCCGGTCAGCAGGTTGCGATGGAAATCTGCAACCAGCGAGCCGATGTAACGGGTGCTGTAGGGTCTGCCGGTTGCGCTGTCCTCTTCTTTGATGTAGTCGAGGTACTTTTTTGTTGTATCGTTGAACTGAGCGTACGACCCCTCGTTGATCGAGTAGTATTTCCCGTGTTTCGGGGTGACTATGTTTTCATGCGAAAGGAGGAACTCGCCGATGGTCGGGTCGTAGGTGAAGCCGTGGACGCCGTNGCCGGTGGTGTANACCATGACGACCGAAGAGCCATAGATGACATAGCCTGCTGCAACCTGTTCCGATCCTTTCTGGAGGCAGTCGCTGATGTCGGCCTTGCGGGGGTCGCTGTTTTTAATTTTGTAGATGGAAAAAATGGTGCCGACACTCACATTGACATCAATATTGGATGAGCCATCAAGGGGGTCGAAGAGCAGGGCATAGCTGCCGTTTTCGTTGTTGGGCGGGGTTATGATCTCCTCGTTTTCTTCAGAGCCCATAATGGCGAACCGGCCGTGCTGACCGATAGCGTTGATGATTTTGTCGTTGGCGAACAAGTCAAGCTTCTTTACCTCTTCTCCCTGTACATTGGTGCTTCCGGCAAATCCAAGAATGTCAACCAGTCCTGCGCGCACAACCTCCCGTCTGACCAGTTTGGCGGCAAAGGCAACATCACTGAGGAGATCGGTCAGTTCCCCGGTGGCTTCCGGAAAGTTTTTCTGCTGCTCAAGGATGTGTCGTTCAATGGTAATCAGCTTGCTCATGCTCGTGGGTTCAATGGTGATTGATGCAGAGGAGGACAAAGGCAGGGCCTGTTCTGCAATCAATGTAGCGATATCCTGACCAAAATTCAAGCCGGAGCCCTTTCCTTTTGCGGGTTCACGGGGAAGCGTTACATTGATTCTTTGCCATCATCCTGCTCTCAATTCCGTTGTACTTCTTCATGAAACGCTACCGCTGGAACCTTCCTCCCGTTGATGACGCCGCGCTCACATCTTTTGCCTGCAGCATCAAAGCCTCCCTTCCGCTTGCCCGGATATTTTTCATGAGAGGGGTGAAGAGTTATGATGCTGCTGAAGCCTTTTTTACTGCATCTCTGGAGACTCTTCCTTCACCTTCGCTCTTTGCTTCCATGCCAAAAGCGGTTGGCCGTGTACAGGAGGCAATCCGCTCTGGTGAAAAAATCATGATATACGGCGACTATGATGTGGACGGCATTACCGGAACGGCGATGCTGAATCTTTTTTTAAGGGATCGGGATGCGGATGTTTCCTATTACATCAACAACCGGTTTGAAGAGGGATATGGGTTGTCAATGGAGGGTATCAGAGCGGCAGCCGAACGGCAGGTTGGGCTCATCATAACAGTGGATTGTGGCATCAGTGCCAATCTGGCGATAGAACGGGCCGGGGAGCTGGGGATGGATGTCATTGTCTGTGACCATCATGAACCGGAGGAACTGCCTGATGCCTATGCCATTCTGAACCCTAAAGTTCCGGGGTGCAGCTATCCGTTCAGGGAACTCTGCGGGTGCGGCGTGGCCTTCAGATTCGTTCAGGCCATTGCTGAAGAGCTTCAACTCAGTGCAGAGAGCTGGCAGCAGTATCTTGATCTTGTTGCCATTGCCACCGCTGCCGACATGGTGGTTCTTTCGGAAGAGAACCGGACGATGGTGCGGGAAGGTTTCAGAATGATGCAGCAACGGCCACGGGTGGGCATTGAGGCCATGCTGTCATTTATGAAGGTGAACCCCCGGGATTTGGGCATGACCGGTGTCACATTTGGTATTGCCCCCCGCATCAATGCCGCAGGTCGGATGGGATCTGCCCGCAAGGCGGTTGACTGGCTGCTTGCCGAGTCAAAAGATGAGGCCCATAAGCATACCGGAGAGCTTGAAGAGCTGAACATTCTTCGGCGCCGTACGGACCTGGAGATGCTGAAACGGGCGGAGGAGATGGTTGAAGGGCATTTTGCATCATACTGCTCATCCATTGTTCTGTATGACGAGAGCTGGCATCTTGGAGTGGTTGGCATCGTAGCTTCAAAAATGCTTGAACGGTACCATCTTCCGACTGTTATTCTTGGGGCTTCGAAGGAGCTGGTGAAGGGGTCGGTCAGAAGTGTACCCGGGCTGAACATCTACAGTGTTCTGCAGGAGTGTTCAGATCTTCTTGAGCAGTTCGGGGGTCATCATCAGGCCGCGGGGGTGTCGATGCGTCCGGAGAATCTTCCGGCCTTCAGAAAGCGGTTTGATGAGATTTCAGCGAGAGTCCTTGATATGGATGCCCGGCAGAAGGAGCTTACTGTCGATACGGAGCTTGGTCTGGGTGAGATTACCGGCAACTTCATGAAAGCCCTTCAGCGATTTTCCCCGTATGGAGTGGGAAACCCCGAGCCGTTGTTTCTTACAGAAGGATTGCAGTGCACTGGTTCTGTAAGGCTGCTGAAGGAGCGTCATGTGAAGTTCATGGTGAGGGATGCGTCCGGAAAGCGACTTGATGTCATTGCCTTTGACCGGAAAGATATTTACGACGCATTGAAGGAGTCATCCGGTCAGTCGTTTTCAATGGTCTACTCTCTTGAACTGCATGAGTGGAATGGTCGGGTAGAGCCACAGGCAAAAGTCAAGGATCTTTCCGTTGAGAGTCTGCACCGTCAGGGTCTGTGAATGTCGGAAAATGACTGCATCAGCGCTGCGGCTGTTTCAGCCAGCCCGTTCAGGCTGTCTGCTCTCCATTCGTTCTGCTTGATTCATGGCGGATACGGGTCAGAATTCCGGTAAGGGAGGAGAGTGCCGAAATAGCAAAGAATATCAGTGAGAGGGTAATGCCTGTCGTTGTTTCCAGGTGGAGGAAGTTCAGCAGGTAGTAAAATGTGACCTCGCGCGCTCCGGCTCCGCCGATGGTGATGGGCAGGATGGTCGCTACTGTCGAAATGAGAAAAATGGCAAGATGGTCAATGACCGGCATGCCGGGGGCAATGGCCAGAAGAATGAACCAGGCGGAAATTGCCTGTGTTGCCTGAACGAGAATGGACTCCCATGCGGTGATGGCGAATATCGGCAGAAATTGCCTGTATGCAACCCTGTTCAGGAGAAAGGCAAGGGGGTAGAGGGCTATGATTCCAGCCCAGGCGTAGGGCACGGCGTCAGGGAGTGCTGTTGCGAACGAACTGGGTATCAGGAGGATAAGGGAGAGAAAGACAAGCGCGAAAATACCGCAGATACGATCCCAGAAAACAGCATGGAAAACATTGATCGTCTTGACCTCATGGTTCTTTTTCAGGACAAAAATTTTGTACCCGTCACCTCCTATGCCTCCCGGCAGGAAGAGGTTGTAGAACATTCCAAGGTAGTAGAGCTTGAGGTTGTAGACCCATGAGAGTTCAAGACCTATCGCCTTGAAAAACCGTCTCAGACGCACTGCATTGAACACTTTCGAGATGTTGAAGAACAACAGGGACAGAAGAAGATATCCGATATTGGCACCCTGAATGATCCTGCCGATTTCTCCAATGTCCGTTTTCCGGAGGACGAGGGTGAGGGCTATGAGGGTAACGAGTATCTGAACTGCCGTTTTGAGCAGTTTTTTTGTTTTTGAGCTATTGTTTGCCAACGATCTTTCTGATGATGTAGGGTTTCTTGTTCTGCGATTCATAATAGGTCCGCATGATGAATTCCGCTATGAACCCGGTTGTAATGAGCTGGATGCCGATAAAGGTAAGGATGATGCCGAGTGAAAGCAGGGGGCGGTTTCCAATATCCTGCCCGAGAATTTTCAGCACAAGCAGGTAGAGGTTCATCCCGAGTCCGGTAAAGAGGGAGAGAAAGCCGAGTGTGCCGAAAAGGTGCATCGGCTTCTGGCTGTATTTCTGGAAAAACACCATGAAGAGGAGGTCGCTGAGAACCTTGAATGTGCGCCCGATTCCATATTTCGACCGGCCGAACTTCCTCGGGTGATGACGGACATCAACCTCCTCCATTCTTGCGCCGTAGAGTTGGACAAGAACCGGTATGAAGCGGTGGAGTTCGCCGTAGAGGCCGAGGTTTTTAGCCACATCTTTTTTGAAGACCTTCAGGGTGCAGCCGTAGTCGCGGATGTGCACATCGGTCATGTTGCGGATGATGGCGTTGGCGATGAGACTCGGGATTTTCCGGAGGACCATGCCGTCTTTTCGTCCTGCGCGTCTTCCTGCCACAACATCAAGGTCATGCTCAAAGAGGTACTGCATCATCATGGGGATGTCGCCGGGGTCGTTCTGCAGGTCTCCGTCCATGGTTGCAATGAGTTCACCCGAGGCCTCGTCAATGCCGGCAGCCATGGCTGTTGTCTGACCGTAGTTTTTGTTGAGGACCACCAGTTTGAGATTTGACGGGCGATGTGCCTCTATTTGCGCAACGGTGCCGTCGGTGGAACCGTCATCAACGAGAATGATTTCATGTTCCACCGAAGAGAGGGAGGCGCATAGAGCATCAAACAGAGGCCTGATGCTCTCCTGTTCATTCATGACCGGTATGACGACCGAAAGCTTCATGTGGCAGGGTTCATTCATATGTTTTCAGAAGAACGATGCCGTTTTTCCGGTAGAGCACGGCAGGTGATTCAAGTCGGTCAAGATAACGGGTGGTTGTCAGCACAATTTCTCCGCCACGGGGGGCTCTTTTTTCGACAAATGACTCCGAATATACTAAAAAAGAGGGGTAATCGACTTTCCACATCACGATTTTCCAGCCATTCCTTTTTGCCAGAAGCGCAGCCTCTTTGACGGGCTCCTGCATGAGTTTTCCGGCAAGGGGCATGATATGCAGATTGATGAAAAGAGAGAAGACGATGCCTGTTGCAACAAGCCGGGTTCCCGATGAAATACGGGGCAAAAGAGCAAGAACGCCCATTGCGGCGGCGGCAGTAAGGGTGATTGCCATGTGGCGGCTGTCAAGAAGCAGAATGGCAGCTTCAATGATGTCGCCAACATAAGCATTGGGAGCCTCTGATGCCATTTCGGGCAGTGCCAGGGGCAGGGCGAGGATGAGGGCTGAGAGGCTGAGGGGCCAGATGACCTGCAGGCGAGGGTGAGGCGAAAGCGGCAGAGCCCGTGCCATGAGCAGGAAGAGCGGCGTGTAGCCGTAAATCATGTAATGGGGGAGCTTGGTGCCGGAGAGCGAGAAGAATACGAAGACAAAAGCCGCCCATATGAAGAGGAACCGGTTGATCCTGTCGGCCATAAAGGAGCGAAGATGGAAAAGGAGCGTGAAGAAGAGGCCGGTGAAGGGGAGCAGCCCGATGAGAATGACGGGAATATAGTAGAAGAGGGAGCCTGAGTGGCCTTCAAGCGATGAGCTGAACCGGTTGACATTGTGTTTGAGGAAAAACCCTTCAATGAATGCCATGCCCTGGTCGTGGTACTCAAGCAGGTACCAGGGGAGGGCTATTGCCAGAAAGATCAGGATTCCCCATGGGTTAAGCACCATGCGGAACCACTCTTTCAATCGAAATTCCTGCAGATTGAAGAGAAAGGTGACGGCAATGGGTATAAGAAGTGCGATAGGCCCCTTTGTGAGCATGCCGAACCCCATGGCTGCAAAAGCGACAAGCAGCATCCGGCTGGAGCCTGTCCGGTAATGTCGCATGATGGCCAGCATGGTCAGGGCCAGGAAAAAGTTCAGGAGTGCATCGGCTATGGCAGCCTTTGCAATGATGGTGACCTGCAGCGAGAGAACAAGCATGGCCGATCCCAGAAAAGCCTCCCGCTGGCTGAACTCGCGACGGGCGAAAAAGAACATTGCCATTGCCCACCCGCCGGCAAACAGGGCGGAGGGGAAGCGCAGGCCGAACTCGTTCAGTCCGAAGGTTTTGATGCTGAGGAGCTGCATCCAGTAGATGAGCACCGGTTTGTCAAACCGTGGAGCACCATTCAGATAGGTTGTCAGATAATTGCCGCTGGCTGCCATTTCACGGGTTGCCTCGCTGAAGGCGCCTTCGTCTACATCAAAAAGAGGGGCGTTGCCGAGCACTGCGAAAAAGCTGGCAAGCACAAGGATTCCGAGCATGGCGGCATAGAGTCCCGTGCCGGACTGTGGTCCCCGGTCAGTCATGAAGCTGTTTTTTGAAGTAGTGGTTGTAAAGCAGGATGCTGGACACAATGCCGATGTAGGATCCGGCAATGACATCGCTGGGATAGTGCTGGGTGAGGAAGATGCGGCTGAAGGCAATCAGTGCGCCGGCAAGCAGAAAGAACGGTCGCCCTTTCGGCCAGAGCAGGGCGAAGGCCATAGCCACGCTGAATGCCGTTGCGGAATGCCCTGAAGGAAATGAGGTCCATGCGTGTTCGATATGGAAAAAGTCGAACCCGTTGATTCCTTCACTGAAAAAAAGTTTCGGCCGGGCCCTTCCTGCAATGAATTTGACAAGGTCTGCACTGAGACCTGAAACAGCTGTGGTGGTAAAGAGGAAGAGGCCTGCTGCAGAATACTGCGGTTTTTTTCTACGCAGGAGCAGAAAAATCACGAAGCCGCCGACAAGGTACCACTCCGACTGGCCCAGCCGTGTGATGGTTTTGAACAGGTCGTGGTAGGGCGGTTGGTCGAGCGCATGGAACAGCGTGACTGCCGGCAGATCAATGAAGAACCAGGCAATGACGCAGGCAAGGACGACGGCAGTGATGATGAAGGGGGAGGCAATGGAGCGGGAAACAGCCATGAAGGGGCGGATGAAATTTATTGTCGTTGAAGATGGTTCTGAAAAAACATAAATATACATAATTACCTGAACCCTTGAAGCATTCCGTCCATGCCACCACAGAGCCCCCATGCTGCCGCCGGTAACGCGGTACTTCTTCTTTCATGTCCGGATCGCCGCGGACTTGTTTCAAGGCTGTCGCTGTTTATTTTCGAACGGGGGGGCAATATCATTGACCTTGATGAACATGTCGATCCTGTCGAGGGACGGTTTTTCATCAGGATTTTATGGAGCCTTGAGGAGTTTTCCATACCTGAAGAGGAGCTTGAAGAGGAGTTCCGTCCTCTTGCTGAAGAACTGGGAGCAAGCATGGGCTCTCCGGTTCACAGGAAGGAAGAGCCGGGTAGCGGTTTTTGTTTCAAGATATGACCACTGTCTGCAGGAGCTTCTGTGGCGTCACGGCATCGGGGAGTTTCAGATAGAGATTCCCCTGATTGTTTCAAATCATCCCGATCTCCAGCCTCTTGCCGACCACTGCGGGATTCCCTTTCATGTGATTCCCGTCAGCAGTGAGAACCGCATGGCGGTAGAAAAGCAGACGACCGCCCTCCTGGAGGCGCACGATGTTGACTGGGTTGTCCTGGCCAGATACATGCAGGTGCTTTCCCCCGCTTTTGTTGAGCGGTGGAGGGGCCGGGTCATCAACATTCACCACTCTTTTCTTCCCCGCTTTTGTTGGCGGGAACCCCTATCGTCAGGCCTATGAGCGGGGTGTGAAGATTATCGGGGCGACAAGCCATTTCATTACCGAAGAGCTTGACCAGGGACCCATCATCGAACAGGATACGGTCCGCGTCACCCACCGGGACAGCCTTGCCGACCTTATCAGGCGCGGCCGTGATCTTGAACGCCTTGTGCTTGCGCGCGCCGTGCGGCTTCACAGTGAACATAGAATTCTGTTGAACGGCACCAAAACCGTTGTGTTTGACTGAGATGCCCTCCCGGCATGCATCCATGTGTTCTGTTTTTTTTCAATAACTATTCCCGGCCGATATCATGATGAAACGACTGCTTACCCTGCTGCTGCTCCTTCTCCCCGCCGGATGTACCGGTATTCCTGAAGGACTTGATGTGGTTGATGATTTTTCCCTTGAGCGCTATCTCGGTACCTGGTACGAAATCGCCCGTCTCGACAACTCCTTCGAAAAGAATTTTGAGGCTGTTTCTGCAACCTATACCCTGAAGCCGGATGGAAAGGTCAGAGTAGAGAACAGAGGATACGACACGAAAAAGAACAGGTGGAAGAGTGTTGAAGGCAGGGCAAAGTTCGACGGCCCGAGTGACCGTGGAGCCCTGAAAGTCTCCTTTTTCGGTCCCTTCTACGCAGGGTACAACATTCTTGCTCTCGACCGTGAGGAATACAGGTGGGCTCTTGTATCCGGACATGACAGGGATCTTCTCTGGATACTGTCAAGAAGTCCGGAAATGAATCCGGAGCTTCTTGAGGAGCTTCGACGAAAGAGTGCGGAGTTTGGCTTTGCATCAGAAGAACTTCGCCTTGTGGACCAGTCGGAGCGGGCAGAAGGGGCCTCAGATGGAGAGTAATGCACGCGAAACCCTTTACAGGGAGCAGGTTGAGGCGCTTGTGGAGAAATGGGCTGAAGGAAAGCCGCCGAACCCTGCCGCAGAGTCTCCCACGGCCAAACCATCGGGATATTACCGGCTGAGCGGCTGGCTGCTTGAATACCTGATGGAACATGATGAACTGCCATCCGGCGTGCATGCGATGCCCCGGGGTATCGACCGGCAGGGGGGAGTGGAACCTTCCTTTCCGGTTGACTTCAGCTGCCCTCCGTTCAAGTGAGGTGACTGAGAGCTGAAGAAGCTCTATAGCGATCTCATCTGAGATTTCAGGCTGCCCGTACTGAGTGTATTCCGTGGTGTTTGAAATCCAGAGGGAATTTTTTTTCTCGCTTATTTGGATTTTATATAAATAACAGTAGATTTGTTCTGCTCGTTAATTATATAAAATCTAATTAAGTCTTATGAAAAAGATTATTATTGCTGGTGCCGCACTCGCAACCCTTGGAATGGTTCCCTCATCACCGCTCTTTGCTTCGGATGAAGTACTTGAACTGAAACGCCGTCTTGATCTCCTGGAGAATCGGGTAGAAGCTGCCCCCCGGCCCGAGGCGGAGAAAAGCAGCATCACCAAAGGACTGGCATTCGGAGGTCTTGTGGAAGTGGAAGCGAACTATCAGGATCCTTCTGACTCGAAAGCCACTTCCGACCTCACCCTTGCAACCCTTGAGCTCGGTCTTGAGGCAAAAGTGAACCCGTGGCTCACCGCTTATGGAGTTCTGCTCTACGAACAGGGTGAAAACAGCGACAACATCCTTGTTGATCAGGCCTACATCAGGATGAAGTCGGAATCCTCCCCGTTCTTCGCCGAGGTCGGCCGCCTTACCCAGTCGTTCGGCTCGTTTGAGAGCAGCATGATCTCCGACCCCATGACACTCGAGCTTGGCGAAAGCAAGCTGCACGCATCAGTGAAAGCGGGTTATGAGGCGGATGGCATCACCGGTTCGCTTTCGGTGTTCAAGGGCGATGTTCAGAAAACTGACGAAGACGACATCAACAGCCTCGTTGCAGCCTTCAGCTGGCAGAAAGAGGTTGACAGCTTCCGCTACGGCATCGGCGCCTCCTGGACCAATAACATGGCCGATACCGATGGGCTGCAGGATAGTTTCAAGTCCGGTGCTGACGCTTCCGCGACAACTGCTGATTTCGTCGGCGGCTGGTCGGTCAATGCAATGGCGGGTTTCGGCCCGTTCGAACTGAGGGGCGAGTACCTTGGTGCCTGCGACAGCTTCACCGATGGCGAGTACGGCGGCAAGCAGCCTTCCGCCTGGAGCGTTGAGGCCGGCTACCAGTGCAAGCTTCCGCTGCACCTTGCCCTGCGCTACGAAGGATCGGACGATTTCGGTACGAACGACTCCCGGTATGGCGCGACCCTCGGATGGGATGTCACGGATGGTGCGGGTCTTGGGTTCGAGTACCAGCGTGCTGACAACAAGGGCGCTGCTGATACTGATACCGTCACCGTGCAGCTTGCAATGGAATTTTAATCAACACGCAAAACAGGAGCAGTCATGATGGTTCCGCTTGGTACGCTTGGGGCAGGTGAGTCCGCTGAAATCATCGGATTCAGGAGGGTGCAGGGCGGCGGCGGGCCGCTCTCCTGTCATCACGGAACGGGTCGGCATCTGCATGCCGGCCGGGGCCCCGGTCACGGACGGCCGCGTGATGGAAAGGGTCAGGAGCGCCGCCTCTCAGAGCTCGGGTTCAGTTCCGGGCAGGTGGTGGAGGTTGTCCAGAACGATCGCGGCGTGCCGGTCCTCTTGAAGGTTCGCGACGGCAGGATGGCTATCGACCATGCCATATCCATGGAAATCATCGTAAGGAGAAAAACACAATGAATCTTTCTGAACTCCAAAAAGGGCAGAGCGGGAAGGTGCTTGGCGTCTCGGCCTCTCCGCAGCTCAGGCGCCGCCTGTTCGATATGGGGTTGCTTGTGGGCGAAACCATCAAGGTAGAGGGAGTTGCCCCGCTTGGCGATCCCTTTGAAATTTCTGTTAAAAATTACCGTCTTACACTTCGCAAGCACGAAGTTGAAGGCATAACAGTTGAGGAGGTAAGATGATACAGGCAGAAGAACTGGTGGGTGCTGTAACGAAGCTGCGCCCGAAAGCGGATAGGCGGAGGGTTATTGCGGTTGTCGGTAACCCCAATTGCGGTAAGACAACGCTGTTCAACGCCCTGACGGGCCTGAACCAGACGGTTGGTAACTGGCCCGGTGTTACCGTCGATAGAAAGAGCGGCACTTTTTCTTTTAAGAGTGAAGCCTATGAACTGGTTGATCTTCCCGGCATCTATTCGCTTTCGGCCATTTCCGAGGATGAGGCGGTTGCGCGGGATTATATCCTTGGAGGAGAGGCTGAGCTTATCATCAACATTGTTGACGCCTCCAATCCCGACAGAAACCTTTATCTCACCAGCCGTCTGCTCGAAATGAATGTGCCGGTGCTCGTGGCACTCAACATGCTTGATGCAGCAGGGGAACGCGGTATCGATATCAATATTGATGCGCTCTCCTCAGGTCTCGGCTGCCGGGTGGTGCCGATTGTCGCCTCACGGGGCGAGGGAATTGAGGAATTGAGGGCGGCCATTGCTGAAGAGATGCAGAAAAAACGCGTTCCGGGATGCAGGGTCTCATATCCTGATGCCGTCGTCCAGGCGGTGAAGGGACTGGCGTCGGATCTTGAAGGCAGGGCCGGCATTGACCATCATGATGCCGACTGGTACGCCCTCAAAATTCTTGAAGGGGACCCGCTGCTTGAAGAAAGACTCGGCGAAGCTGCCGCCATCGGCGAACATGCACGCCAGGCGCTTGCCTCCACCCTCGGTGAGGATGCCGACATCACCATCGCAGACGCCCATTACCGCTTCATCGCATCACTCACCTCCATGGCTGTGCGCCGTAAGGCTGCGGCGGGCCGTTCCGTAAGCGACATGATCGACAGTGTGGTGCTCAACCGCTATCTCGGCATTCCGATCTTTCTCGGCCTCATGTACCTGATGTTCCTCTTTACCATCAATGTCGGGGGCTCCTTTATCGACTTTTTCGATATTACCGCCGGGGCGCTGTTTGTTGACGGGTTAGGGATTCTGCTTGCAGCAGCGGGATCGCCCGAATGGCTGACGGCCATCCTCTCAACCGGTCTTGGAGGTGCGCTGCAGACCATGGCGACCTTCATTCCGCCGATCGCCTTCATGTTCATGTTCCTTTCTGTGCTCGAAGACTCCGGCTACATGTCGCGCGCGGCCTATGTCATGGACCGCGGCATGCGGGCCATCGGCCTTCCGGGCAAAGCTTTCATTCCTCTGCTTGTAGGATTCGGCTGCAATGTGCCGGCTATTATGGCGGCAAGGACGATGAGCGACCGGCGTGACCGCATCATGACCATCATGATGGTTCCCTTCATGTCCTGCGGTGCCAGGATGCCGGTTTTCGCGCTCTTTGCGGTGGCATTCTTCCCGACCGGCGGCCAGAACCTCGTGTTCCTGCTCTATCTCATGGGTATCGCCGTAGCGATCACGACGGGCTTCATCCTCAAGAGCACCCTTCTGAAGGGTGATGTATCTCCCTTCATCATGGAGATGCCCCCATGGCACCTGCCGAGCTTCAAGGGCGTATTCATACGGGTATGGGACCGCCTGCAGTCCTTCATTCTGAGGGCGGGTCAGGTGCTTGTTCCGGTCATCATGGTGCTGAGTCTCATGAACTCCATCGGAACTGATGGTTCATTCGGCAACGAGGACTCGGAAAACTCGGTACTCTCGGCTACCGGCAAGGCCATCTCTCCGGTGTTTGCGCCCTTCGGCGTGAGCGAGGAGAACTGGCCGGCTGCTGTAGGGCTTTTTACCGGAGTCTTTGCCAAGGAGGCCGTTGTCGGCACCCTCGACAACCTCTATTCCCAGATGGATGCCGATGCGGCATCGGCCGCGGCCGGTGAAGAGGGCGTGGAAGAGGAAGAGGAGACGTTCTCGCTTGGCGGTGCATTCACTGAAGCACTGGCCACCATTCCCGACAACCTCTCAGGTGTCGGCGGCTCGCTGCTTGATCCGCTTGGTATATCGGTAGGGGATGTCTCCGATTCTGAAGCGTTCGCCGAAGAGCAGGAGGTAGGTTCTTCTATTTTCGGTTCCATGATCACGCTCTTCGACGGGACTGCAGGAGCGTTCGCCTATCTGGTGTTCATCCTGCTCTACTTCCCATGCGTGGCCGCCATAGCTGCGGTATACCGTGAAACGAACCTTGCATGGACCCTGTTCGCGGGAGCATGGACAACCGGTCTGGCCTGGATCTTTGCAGTCCTTGCCTACCAGATCGGCACCTTCTCAGCCCACCCGGCATCTTCGGCGGCCTGGGTGGCAGGTATGGCAGCCGTCCTGGCAGGAATCGTTGTTCTCATGTATCTGGCTGGAAACGGCTGGTTTGCAAAAAGTCGAAGCGGCTTGAAGTAGATTGGGCGGCATTACGGGAGGGGGGCGTGTGTTGCCCCCTCCCCTTTATTTATCAACAGTTTATTAAAAACAGCATATCCTATCATGACCCTGACTGACATCAAGAACTATCTCTCCAAAGAGGGCAGTGCATCGCTGGCTGAGATTGCCCGCTACTTTCAGGCCGATCAATCCCTTGTTGAGTCTATGCTCGACCGATGGATCCTCAAAGGTCTGGTTGTTGCCCGAACCTCCCCTGCCTGCGGTCCCGGCTGCTGTGGAAAGTGCAGCGGTGAACGCCTCGTATGGTACGAATGGGTGGGAGAGGGTGCGTCACCGGCCAGCTTGACTATCCACAAGTGCGCCTGAATTCATCACAAGTAAATCTCGGGGTGAGGCTGATTGATAAGACCCGGCTACACTCTTTATTTCGATGCGCAATACATGAAAAGATGGGTTCAGAAAACGGCATGGGCACCGAGTTCCTGGCCGGCGAGGCCTTCTTTGAGGACCCGGGCGTAGAAGTTGCGAAGGGTGTCGGTTCCGTATGAGGGGGTCATCTCTTCATCGTAACGGCCCGTTTCGGGGTTGAGTACCAGCATTGATTCAGAGCAGTAGTATTTCCCTATGCGGGCGAATTCGGCCTTGTCCTTAAGGTTTGGAAAGAGTTTCGAGAGGGTGGCGAGGATTGGTATGATGATGTCGAACATCTGGATTGGTGCCCGGCGGAATTTGGGTTCGCGGCCAAGAAGCTCAAAGAGCATTTCGCCCTGCTCTTTTGCGGTGATTGCTCTGCCCGGGCCGCCGATGGGGAGAATACGGTTCTTTTTGTCGGCATCTTCAAGGCAGTCGGCCATGAAACGGGCCAGATCGGCTTCGCTGATAGGTTTGCATGCGGTCAATGTGCCGTCGCCGAACATGAGGTAGGGGCTGCCGTTTTTTACCTTTTCAACCTGTCCGGCAATGGATTTGAAAAAGGCGGTCGGCCTGACAATGGAGTAGGTGACCCCTGAAGCTATGAGCTCACGCTCAAACTGGAGCTTCGCTCTCTGGAATTCAAGCATCGGTTTCTGGACGCAGATTGCCGAGAGAAGGATAAACTGCGATATGCCGGCCCCCAAGCCGGCGTCAAGTGCGTTACGGGTTGCCTGATAGTCAATTGCCCATGAGTCCTCCACTCCTCCGGTTCGTGAGGTGAGGCAGGAAACGACGGCGTCGAACTGTTCTCCGCATATTCCGTCCCGTACTATCGACTCCGGATTTCCGACATCACCGAACCGTACTTCCGAGCCGTCGAGCTGCCGTCTGGTCTCTTCTTCTGTTGCGGTGGCGTTGACGCCTGAGCGGGGACGGGCAAAGCTGACAACCTTGTGGCCCCGTGCTGCCAGTTCGCGGGTGACGAATTTCCCGATATAACCTGTTGCCCCGACGACGAAAATGCGTTTGGGGGTTTCCGTTCCGGGTGCGGAGTGTCTTGACTGGTTGTCTGGCAGAGTGTTCACAATGGAGTGGCGGATGAAGGGTTGTTTCTCTGACTTGCTCATGCAACTTAAGCAAAATCAGCTGGTTTTTGCAATACGGCTCAGCATGTTCATCTGGCAGTAGACCCCTTTCCGGCTGAGGAGTTCCTTGTGTGTTCCCTGTTCGGCAATGTGGCCATTCTTGAGGACGATAATGGTGTTGTAGTGCTCCATTGCCTGCAGGCGGTGGGTGATTGTGATGAGGGTTTTGTTTTGAGTGAACTCTTCCATGGCCCGGCTGATCTCCACTTCCGTGAGAGGGTCGAGGTTTGCTGTTGCTTCGTCCAGAATGACTATTGGAGCATCCTGAAGCATTGCGCGGGCTATGGCAATGCGCTGCCGTTCTCCGCCGCTGAGCTGCATGCCGTGCTGTCCGGTGAATTCATCAAGTCTGCTTTGGAAATGGCCGAGACCTGCGCTTTGAAGTGCGGAGGCGATTTGCGCCTCGGTGGCTTCAGGTTTTGCGAGGAGAAGGTTTTCGCGGATGGTTGTTGCGAAAATATAGGTTTTCTGCGACACCAGAGAGATGTGGCGGCGAAGCTCTTCGGGGTGGAAGCGGTTGATGTTCTCTCCGCCGAGGCTCAGTTCCCCTTCGCTGCAGTTCCAGAAGCGCATGAGAAGGGATGTAAGGGTTGATTTGCCTGACCCGCTCGGTCCGACGATTGCTGTATGGCTGCCTTGAGGAATGGTGAAGGATACCTTGTCAAGAGCTTGTATGGAGCTGCCGGGATAGGTGAAGGAGAGGTTTCGTGCTTCAATGGTCATTTCTTCAGGTATGGCACGCGGGTTATCGGGTGTGATGACTTCAGGTGCAGCATCCAGGATTTCAAAAAGCCGTTTTCCTGCATGGATGTCCGCCTCCAGATGCCTTGCTGAGGCAGGAAGGGGGAGAATGGCTTCAAAAGAGGCCATGACGGCAAGGGTGACAATTGAGAGGGCAATGCCACTGGTCTGTCCAGATTCCACCAGAGGCATGACTGCCGAGAGAACGGCAATGACCGCTCCGTTCATCAGGAGCCCGGTGAGCGCTTCATGCATGCCGTCGCCGAGTGCATTTTTTCTTTCCAGACGGAGTTTTTCCCTTTCAGCGGCTTCAAGCAGGTCGAGGTGTTTCTGGATGTTGCCGGTGAGCTGCAGTTCTCCAACTCCCATTGCAAAGTCGACGGCCAGAACCTGCTGCAATGCCTGCTGGCGGAGTATGCCGCTGGAGTT